>Ga0209952_1000125_pt1 | contig 288289 bp, 284 predicted proteins | sample ThiBiot_750_biof_2_FD_183951 | JGI IMG/M metagenome (GOLD analysis project Ga0209952, IMG submission 183951) | Wastewater bioreactor microbial communities from Cape Town, South Africa - Thiocy_cont_750_biof (SPAdes) | ecosystem: Engineered > Bioreactor > Thiocyanate-remediating >... | reverse complement strand
ATCGAGGCCGCCTTCGAAGCGGTCCGTGGTGCGTTTCCTTATCTGGAGACGGCCGAGATCATCAGCCCGCCGATGGGCGCCACGAACGGCGCCGTGCTGGCCCGTCAATTGGTCATCCACATTCTCGTGGAGACATTCGATATCCCCAAGAAGCAAGTGGACCGCGCCGGGCTGGCCGAACGGTCGACTGCGCGCATGGCCTGCCACGCCATCAACGATTACCGGGCCTCGCCGCGTTTCGCGGCCTTTGCAGACCGGATCGTCGAGGCCGCCAAGCTCACCGTTGAACGATGGGAAGAACAGTATGGCTGAATTCCTGACCATTGCGCTTGCAGATATCATCGTCCCGGAGCGGTTGCGCATCGTCGAGGAAGATCACGCCCTCGCGATTTCCGCCTCCATCGTCGAACACGGGCTCCTCAACCCGATCACGGTGCGACGGACCCCGCCCGCGACAAAGCCGTTCCGGCCCTTCACCCTTATTGCCGGCGCGCATCGGCTGCGCGCGATCGCGCTGCTCGACGAACAGCAGATCGAGGCCACGATCGTCGATGCCGACAAGGCCGAAGGGCAGCTCATCGAAATCACCGAAAACCTGTTCCGCAACGAGTTGTCGGCGCTCGACCGCGCCATGTTCGTCATGTCCTATCGCGAGATATGGGAGGCAAAGTACGGCAAGGTTAGGCCGGGCAATCGCGCAAACATTGCGCAATTGATGGAAGACGAGGCCGCGGCAGGCTTTTCCAAGCACATCGCTGACCGGCTCGGGCTCTCCCGTCGCTCCATTGTCTATGCCCAGCAAATCGCGAAAAGCCTGGCGCCCGATCTGCGTCGCACCCTTCGCGGAACTCCTGTCGCCGACAATCAGAGCCAGCTCCTGAAACTTGCCGCCATGGAGCCGGCGCGCCAGAAGAAGATCGCGCTCGCCTATTCGGAGAAACACAATCTCGGCAAGGCGCTCGCGCTGACCGACGACAATGCCAAAGCCAAGGAAGATCACTCCGCCCAGGATGGCTTCTATGACCGGCTGACCGCCACCTGGGAGCGCGCGGACGAGAAGACGAAGGCGCGGTTCCTCGAACACATCGGCGCGTCCATCGAGAAGCCTCGGGAGAAGCTGCCCAGCGTCTCCGAGATCGTCGGCGGGGGTGCCTGACGATGCCGGATTGCTGCGCCATCCCCGGCTGCGACAGCGCAACGCCCCGCAACAATCCGATCTGCGTCGGCCACTATTTCGCGCTGCCGCCTCGGCTGGCCCGCCTGATCGTGCGCGCCAGCATCGAACGTGACCGCGCCCATGATGACGCGCTGCGTTCGGCTCACGCAGCCACGCTGGACCGGTATCTCCAGACCGCACGGAACCACCTGCCGAAGGAAACGGCAGCCGCGCCAGCCGAACCGGATGCTTGGTCCGAGACCGGCTACCGGAGGGTCGCTCCGTGAGCCGCAAATCGCATCCCGACCAAGGCGATCTATTCCACCAGCCCGTCTATCCTTCACGGATGGCCGATCAGAACCTCGATCTGACCGGCTTCCGGTCGAAGTTGAAACGCGCCATGTCGCGCGCGCTCAAGGAATGCGCCGCATCGCGCACGGAAATCGCGATGCGCATGGCCGAAGCCCTCGGCCAGGACAGCTTTTCGCTCGCCACGCTCAACGCATACACGGCCGAGAGCAATGAAACCCACGACATCAGCGTGGTCAGGCTCAAGGCTTTCGTCCGGGCCACCGGTGCCAACTGGTTGTGGGACCTGATCGTCGCCGACGACGGGTTGACCATGCTGGTCGGCGACGAGGCGCGCCTCGCAGAGATCGCGCTCGTCCAGCAGGAGCGCGCCGCACTCGACGATCGGCTCCGCCAGCTCAAGGCGACGCCGGTCCATATCGTCCGGAGGCAACGCTGAATGACGGGCGGGGGCGCAAGGGCGGGAAAAGAATGGTTCACGCCGGCCGAGATCGTGGCCGCGCGGTCGCCGGAACTACCAGCGACCAGGGATGCATTCACGAGATTGGCGGTCGCCAGTGGATGGCGGGCGGACCCCGCCAAGGCGCGCGCGGTCGGCGGGCGAGGCCGGAGCAGCTGGGAATACCATCTGTCCGTCCTGCCGGCCGGCGCGCAGGCGCGCCTGGCGCTCCTGCATGCTGTATTCACGACGCCGGAAGAACCGCAGCGCAGTAGCGCGTGGGGGACCTTCGAAGGCCTCTCGAACGGCTATAAGCGGGAGGCGCACCGCCGCCTCCACGCTCTCCTGGTCATGGAGAAGCACAAGGCCGCGGGCTCGACCGAAACAGCTGCGGCTGCACTTGCCGCGCACGATGCAGGCGTATCGTCCGCCACCATCTTCAACTGGAAGCGCCTCGTCCGGGGCGTCGCCCGCGCCGATTGGCTGCCCGTGCTGGCGCCCTCATGGCAGGCAACGGCTACGTTCGCCGATTGCCATCCGATGGCGCTCGATATCCTGAAATCCGATTGGCTCCGGCCCGAGCAGCCGAGCTTTTCCAGCTGCTATCGCCGCATGCGCAAGGCCGCGTCGAAGAATGGCTGGCTGCCGATCCCATCCGAGCGCGCGTTGCGCCGGCGCGTCGAGGCCGAAGTGCCGGCCGGCGTCATCACGCTCGCCCGGAAGGGCAAGGAAAAGGCCAAGACGCTCTATCCCGCGCAGAAGCGCATCCGGACGCATTTCCACGCGATGCAGGCCGTCAACATGGACGGCCACAAGCTGGACGTGTTCGTCCGGCTCGCCGACGGTCGCATCACGCGCGTGCACCTGCTCGTGCTGCAGGATCTCTATTCCGGCCTGATCGTGGCGTGGCGCCTCGCCGAGTCGGAAAACAAGGAGACCGTCCGCCTGGTCATCGGCGACATGGTCGAGATCCACGGTATCCCGGAGAAGATCTGGCTCGACAACGGCCGTGCCTTCGCCTCGAAGTGGATCACCGGCTCCATCCCGAACCGCTATCGATTCAAGGTCCGCGACGGCGACCCGAAAGGCCTGCTCGCCACGCTCGGTGTCGAGATCATGTGGACGAAGCCCTATTCGGGCCAGTCCAAGCCGATCGAACGCGCCTTCCGCGACCTCGCCGACAACATCGCCAAGCATCCGTTCTGCGCCGGCGCCTATACCGGCAACCGGCCGGAGGCGAAGCCGGAGAACTACGGCGCCAGTGCCGTTCCTTTCGAGGCTTTCCGCGATCATGTCGCCCGCGAGATCGCCGACCATAACGAGCGGCCGGGCCGTACCTCCGATGCCTGCCACGGCCGCTCCTTCCTGCAGACATTCCAGGAGAGCCTCGCCGATCCAGCCACGCTGATCCGGTGGCCGTCACAGGGCCAGCGCAAGCTCTGGCTGCTCGCCGCCGACCGCGTCCGCACCCAGCGCGGCTCCGGCGAACTTCATTTCTACGGCAACCGGTATTGGCACGTGACCCTCAACGGTCACGCCGGCCGGCTCGTCACCGTCCGCTTCGATCCCGACCATCTGCAGGAGCCGGTATCGGTCTACACCGAGGACGATCAGCTGATCTGCGAGGCCGCCTGCATCGCGGCGACCGGGTTCGACGACGTCGACGCCGCCCGCCAGCATGCACGCGATCGCGGCGCCCATCAGAAGGCGATCGCGGAGCAGAGGCGGCTGGCCGCGAAGCTGTCGGCAGACGATCTCGCCCGCATCTACGGCGCCGGCGACAAGCCGGCCGCGCCGCAGCCGATGCCGCCTGCAGTCAAGCGCATCGCCGTCGCCGGCGGCCGTCAAACGCCGGAGCCGATCGACCAGGAAGAATTCGAAGCGAGCTTCGCGGCAGGGCTGCGGCTGCTCGACACCGATGCCGACATCATCCCCTTCCAGCCGAAACGTACGGAGGCCGGCTGAAAAAAAGAAGGCGGGAATAACCCGCCTCCAGAAACGGCCCGCAGGGGCCTCAAGCAACGAGGAAGACGTACATGAACGAACATACAAATACAATGGCCGCGACATGGGCGCTGCCGATCAGCCTCCCCGACACTACCGGCAATCGTCCCGGCCGCACGGCCGACGACGTGAAGGACTGGCAGGAACTGACCGTCAAGGTCGCGGAGATCGCAGTCCATAACAACTGGTCGAAGGCCGAGGTCTCGCGGCGCTCCAGCGTGCCGGACGGGACGCTCAATCAATGGTTCTCCGGCAAATATGCCGGCCGCCTGGACGAGACGAACAACCGCATCCGCCAGTGGCTCGACGCCATCGAGGAAATGTCCGCGCTCGGCGCCGGCATCCCGCAATCGCCGGTCTTCATCAAGACACGCACCGCCAACGAGATCATCGAGACGCTGACCTATGCGCAGATGATGCCGGAAATGGCCATCATCACCTTCGGCGCGGGCATGGGAAAGACCATGACGTGCCGGGCATACTGCTCGACCCGGCCGCATGCCTATCTCGTCACCATGTCGCCGCACACGAAGACGGTGCACGGCATGCTGACGGAGATCGCCGCCGCCTTCGGGATCTCGCAGCATAATCCGGCTCGGCTTCATCGCTCGATCGGCGAACGCCTGCAGCGGAACGGTCGCAAGACGCTGCTGGTGGTGGACGAGGCACAGAACCTCGTCGATGCGGCGATCGACCAGCTGCGCAATCTCCTCGATGTCAATGAGTGCGGCATCGCCCTTGTCGGCAACGAGGAAATCTACGGCCGGTTCGCCGCCCGCTCGGACGGTCCGTCCTACGCGCAGATCAAGCGCCGCATCGGCAAGCGGCTGAAGCGCCTCGTCCCGTACAAGGAAGACATCGTTGCTCTCATTGACGCCTGGGGGATCGCCGATCCCGCAGCGCGATCGCTCCTCACCGGTATCGGCAACAAGCCGGGCGCGCTCGGCCAGATCGACAAGACGCTGCGCCTGGCTGGCCTGCTCGCGGCCGGCGAAAGCACCAAGATCGGCGAGAAGCATATCCGCGCCGCCTGGTCCAACCGCAGCGTGGAGGACTGATCCATGAAGAAGATGTCCTATCAGGTGAGCGACGGCCTGTCGGAAATGGCGCGGATCTTCGACGAGTACGCCTCCGGCAGCCGCACCGTCGTGGAGCGCGACGTGCTCGCCCTTCGGCGGGCGGCAAAGCTCCTCGCCAATGCAGCGCTCGACTTGGAACACGAAGTCTCCCGCCTGCGCTGGAACGATCAGGCCCGCAGGGAACGGACGACGGAAATCGTGCTCGACCAGGTCAAGGAGCCGGGCTCCAATATCCGTCTCTTCCCCGTCATCCCGCGCCCGTTTGGTGACCATAGGGGTGCGGTATGAGCGCGGTCGATCCCGCCGGCAAACTGATCGCTGCGGCGCAGGCGGTGGACGTCATGGACGCCGCCGGCCGGATCATCGCCAACCCCTCGCGCCATGCGCCGGCGGCCACGGCCGCCGAGGTGCTGGCGCTGGCGTGGGCCGCCGAGGGCCTCAACGCCATCGTGATCGAAGCGGAGCTGCTCGTCCGGGCGCTCAACCTGCCGATCACCGGCAACGATCGTCGGGACGCCGATCGCGACAGCGCCGTCTACGCCCAGATCGCCACGCTGCAGCGCCAGTTCGCGCTGCTGCACGCTGGCGCCGAAACCATTTCCACCGAAGGAGAAGAAGATGGACGCAGTCATTCTTGAGGACCGTCCGGCCGGCGAAGTGCTGGTCAACGGCAAATCCTACATGCCCGACGCCAAGGGCAACCTCGTGCCGCTGGAATCGGTCAAGCCGGTGGACAAGCTCGAAGACGAGACCGTGCGCAAGATCATCGGCTACGCCGACGATCTCTCCGCGCAGGTGACGCGCTTCCGCATGCACACCTTCGACGATCTCGGTGATTTCGAGGCGCTGCTCGCGCAGGAGTACGGGGCAACCAAGGGCGGCGCCAAGGGCAACAAGACCTTCATGACCTTCGATGGGCTGATGAAGGTGCAGGTGCAGGTGGCGGATTTCATCGACTTCGGTCCGCAACTGCAGATCGCCAAGGCCCTGATCGACGAGTGCCTGACTGAATGGTCGGCGGAAAGCCGCGCCGAGATCCGCGCCATCGTCACGCGAGCCTTCAACGTCGACAAGGCCGGCCAGATCAATCGCTCCGAGATCTTCATGCTTCTCCGAATGGATATCGAGGACGAGCGCTGGCGGAGCGCAATGGCCGCCATCCGCGACGCCATGAAGGTGGTCGGCTCGAAGACCTATGTCCGCTGCTATCGCCGCGACAAACAGGATGCGCCGTGGCGCGCCATCACCATCGATCTGGCGAAGGCATAGGGGGCGGCGATGGGTATTCACCGGCACATTCGAGAGCAGATCGGGCTGGCCGGCTTCTATGCCGAGGACGGCGCTTTTCATTCGGCGGCGCGCGTGTTGCGCGATCTGGCCGACCAGGTCGAGGACCATGCGAAGAAGTGCGACGCGTTCATCGAACACCTGATCGCGAAGGGTGAAGTTGAGCGGGAGAAGGACCATGGCTGATCCCGTCCTCTATATTTCGCCCGTCGTCTTCTCGATCGTCGAACGCGCGCTTGCCGCGCATAGCAAGGCCTTGGAAGGCATCAGCGCCCTCCAAGACTACGACACCTACTGCAATACCCGCCGCTCGGCCGATAGCGCGCTGGAACTGGCCGTTGTCCAGATCGGGGCGGCTATCCGCGACAAGGGCAGCGAGACCGCCGTGCGCATCGCCGGCATCCGTAGCACGTCGACAATGGGTCTTAGCGGTGCGTTGTCGAACTGGCTGACTGCCGCGCGGAAGAAGCTCGCGGTGTTCCAGGACAACTGCCCCGGTCATGTCGCCTCATGCGGCGATGCGAAGATATGCGGCCGCTGCGGGATGCACATCGACGAGCTGCGGCCATGACCACTGGAGCCGGTCCGATCTGTCATGGCGGGCATGCGAATTCAGTTATCGTAGGATTGCAGCAGTTTCCGTGTGCCCGTCAGGAGCCGACGGTACTCGGTTGCAAAGGCCTGAAGGGCCGCGATCTCGCCGACGGCTCTAGAGAGGTGAAGCCGGTCGACCTGTTCTATCTGGCCATTTGCAATTTGCACCAGCGTGCGATCCTCGGCGGTTCCGAGGCGGCAAAAGAACGTTGCCGAACGGTAACACTCGACAAGATTTGCGTTGAACAGCTTCTGCGCGTCCGCGACCATCGGGTCGTTGAGGGCCGCGCTGAAGTGTTCGAGGCCCGCCTTAATCAACTGCAAACTCGGCGGTGGCGCCAGATCGGGCTCTTGGTTCATGCGTCGCAAAAAAGCGTCGAGATTGGTACTGAACGGCAGAAGCACATTCTCATACTTCCACAGCACATCGTGCGCACGCTCTATCTGCAATCGGTCTGCGCGAAGGTTGAGCTTCACCAGGCTATCGTGTCGATTTTGCTGATGTCGGTCCGTGGCGAACATCGCAGCAACGGTCAGAAAAGCAGCACCGATGGCGAGTACTCCCGCAATAAGGGTTTGCCATTTTCTCAGAGGATCGTGAAACGTCGCGACGCCTCCGATCGCTATTCCCAGGGCCACGCCCATCAACGTGGCAGTTGCCAGATTTATGGGCGTCAGCCAGTCCGTCTTCTTCATCATTCGTCTCCCGCCTTTGTGGAGCGTAGCGAATGGAGCCGGTTCTCGGCAATCACCATGTCGGGTGAAGGCTCGAAGGCAGGTGCCGCATGAGCGGCCCGAAACCCTGCCTCGGCTATCCCAGTCGCACCGCTGCCGTTCTGGCGCTTCGCGACCAGGGCATGACCCAGGCTGCGATCGCCGCGAAGATCGGGATATCGGCTGGCACCGTCTCCGCGCTCGAATGCTCTGCCCGCCGCTGGCGCGGCTTCCAGCGCACCGGCCGGATGGATGCCTGCCGGACCATGCATCTTCCCATCGGTATCCTCCAGCGCCTGGCGCCGGCCGCGCGCACGCGTGGCCTGACCCGCGAACGGCTGGCGACCCTGATAGTCGAGACCGTGGTGGAAGAAGGTCTGATCGACGCCGTCCTGGACGATGGGGGCGCGTCATGAAGGCGGACCTCTTCGGACCGCGGCCGTGCGCTAGTCGGCGGGTGATGATGAAGGCCACGGATCATGGCGAAGCGCCGGGTCTGATGCCCGGCTGGCGCACCGCGGAGGGCGCGCGCTTCGAGTGTGCGAAATGCGGCCATGACGAGGGTTGGCATTTCGACATGAAGCCATCCGAGATCCGGCGCGGCCTGCCGTGCCCCAACTGCAATGGAGCCGGATCATGAGCGCGATCGCCGCCATCCATGTTGCCCGCAAGCAGCTCGGCCTGGACGAGGACACTTATCGCGCCCTTGCCGTCCGCGTGACGGGCAAGGGCTCCGCGAAGGATATGACCGAGGCCGAGCGCCAGCGGCTCCTCGAGGAGTTCCGCCGGCGGGGTTTCAAGAAGGCTTCGACCGGCTCTCGAAAGAAGCTCGAAGGTCGTTACGCCGCCAAGCTGCAGGCGCTGTGGATCTCCGCCTGGAACCTCGGTCTGGTCGAGCACCGGGAGGATAGTGCACTGCTCGCCTTCGTGAAGCGCCAGACGGGCATCGAACACGTCCGCTTCCTCCATTATCCGGAAGACGCCAACAAGGCGATCGAGGCGCTGAAGGGCTGGATGGCCCGCGAAGCCGGCGTCGACTGGTCCGTGGACAAGTTCATGCCCGACTATGCCCGCGAACCCGGCTGCAAGATCGCCCGCGCACAGTTCGCCATACTCCACCGCATCGATCCGGCCTTTGCCGAGATGAACTCGCTGGTGCATTGGCTGCTTGTGAGCCGCCGCGATCGGCCCGGCACCCCGGCCCATATCGAGGATTTCCACTCCGAACACTGGCCGGCCGTCATGAACGCGCTCGGCGAGAAGATCCGGGAGGCGAAGTCGGCATGAAAAAGCTCATCGACCACGAAGCTTTCCGACCGGAGGCTTTGCGGCAGACGCTCACCACGGGCCTGAAGCTCAAGAAGATCATGCTGAAGAAAGGCATCGACCGTTGCCGCTGCGAATGTCCGCGGTGCGGCGGAACGATCTACGCCGGCCTCGTCGGCCACAAGAACCATCTCCGCATGGCCTGCGAAGGCAAGTGCGGCATGAACATGATGGAGTGAAAATGCATAAAATGCATATTCATCCGTGCCGGCCCTATGCTGACGGGATCCTGTTCGACGACATGGTCGACGTGCCGATCTCCGCCCGCAACCGCCTTGCGCGGCGCGGCGTCGTCTTCCTCACCGAATTCCGGGCGAACGGCCGGCTCTACGGCGGCAGCATCATCGCCGACAGCATGTCGGCAGCCGGCCAGATCGCCTTCGGCCGTGGCCTTGATGAGACGATCGTCGGCACGCTCGTGAACACCGGCGCCGGCGATCTGCCGGATGGAGTTCGGCCATGAGCGCGCGTCGTCGCATGACAGGGCGCGTGAAAGTGCCCTTCGATCGCATCGAGAAGATCGCGGCCGAGGAACTGGCCGACATGGCGCTGGCGAAGGCGAGCGGCACGAGCTGGAAATTGACCCGCCATTCCGCCTTCTATCGCTGCAAGGATGGTTCCTTCACTCTCCAGCTCGTCTGGCATGGTGGGAACGGCCAGACCCTCACCTCCACGACGCGCGGCATTCGCCTGGAGGTCCGGTGAACGCCGATCGCGAACGCGCGTGGTTCTCCCCACTCCTCAACCGCATCGCCGATGTGGCCGGAGAGCGGGCGGCGCTGCTGCTCGGCCGCGAGAAGGCCTGCCAGGTTATCTACGTGCCGCGCGATCCGACGCCTGACCACTGGATCCCGAGGCTGATCGGCGTTGAAGCAGCCCGGGCGTTGGGCGAAGCCTTCGGCGGCCAGAAGCTGGAGATCCCGCCGGCCCTCAACGGTCAGAAGCGTCAGCGCGATCGGACGATTGCCGAAATGAACGGCAAAGGCTATTCAATCAACCAGATCACACAGGCGCTCGGTGTGGCCCGGTCCACCGTCAAGGACCATCGCCGCCGTTTCCGCGCCGCTCACGAAGACGATCAGGGATCGCTCTTCTGACGAATCGCAGGGCGAAACCGCCCTCCCGACAGCACCCCGCGAACCAGCCATACCTTTGATCCTGCCGGCCGGAGGTTTCTCCGGCCGCTCGTTCAGGATCGGTCATGGCCAAATTCTCCGCAGTCTCGCTCGCCCGCCTCGAAAGCGCGCATCCGCTCCTGCAGAAGGTCATGCACGCGGCGATCGAGAAGTACGATTTCACGATCCTGCAGAGCCAGCGCGGCCGTGCCGACCAGGAAGAGGCCTTCCGGAAGGGCAACACGCATGCTCATTTCGGCCAGTCGGCACACAACTGGTCGCCGGCAATCGCCCTCGATGTCGCGCCCTATCCGATCGACTGGAAGGACGCTGCGCGCTTCGTCGCCCTCAACAAGGTGATCGGTTGCTTCAATCCGGAGACCGGATTTGGCTACGGGCTGGCGAAGGACATGCAGATCCCGCTCCGCTGGGGCGGCGACTGGAACTTCAACGGCAAAACCACCGACGAACATCTGGTCGACCTCCCGCACTACGAGCTGCATCCGTGGCGGACCTGGGCGAAGAAGTCGAAGCTGTTCAAAGGATGAACCAATGAAGCTCTTTGAGGTTGAGATCGACAGGCCGGTGAAGCGGTCGACCTATTTCGTCGTTGCCGATGGCTATGACGCCGCCGAAGAGATCGCCCAGCTGAATGAGACGAAAGACGGCGGCCGGAATGGCGGCGTCCTTTCGATCAAAGACCACGGCGACGTCGAAGGTGAGGATCGCATTCTGCTGCTTCCCGCCGGCCTCGGTTTTTGTGCCTGACGATGCTGCGTAAGCCCGCCTATCGTCTGTCGCGCCTCGCCTTCTGGTGGTCATTCGTCCTCGCCTGGGGCGTGATCCTGGCGATAGTCGCTGGCGCGCTTGCCGGCTGGCATGACGCGGTGGCGATCGGCGGCATCACCATCCCCTCGATGGTGGTCATGATCGCCGCGCTGCTCGGCATCCATCGTGCGTTCGGCGCCATGGACCTGCGCGCCATCACGGCCGCGGCCGGCCCCGACACCATCATCGATCCGAACAGAGAAGGAGCCGCCGAATGAGCCTCTTGAAATGGTTGGGCGTAGAGCCCGAAAAAGTGCCGGACGTCGTAGATGCCCTGGCCAAACGCGGGACCGAAGAGGTCACGAAGGACGTCTCCACGCTCGCGAAGAAGACGCTGGATGCTCTCGAAACCGGAACCCGCTCTATCTTCACCAAGCTGACCGAGTTCGAAAGCCAGCTTGTCTCCGAGATCGAGAATAGGACCGACGTCCTTGCGGAAGTCCGCCTTGCTCTCAGCAAGCTGCGCTCGATCGATGCCGGTCCGGTGGCGGATCAGCCGGCCGCCGCCGCATCGGTAAAGCTTTCCCCCGCCGAGTTGCAGCCGGCGCCGGCCGCCTCCGCTGATAGCACCGGCTCTGCTCCTCCCGTGCCGCCAGTCACGGCATCATGACCGCCGCAGCCGCCTGGACCTTGCTCGTCCGCATCCTGACTTTCTGCATCCCGGTCCCGGTGATCGCGATCGCCGCGATTGCAGGCTGGCTGTGGATCGACCGGACAAGCGCCGTGCGCCAGGCGGTCGACAGGGCGACGACAGAGCTGGTCGCGGGCGGCCAGATCGCGGCGTTGAAGGCCGATCTGGCGGCGGCACAGAGGGAGAAGATGGCGACCGATTACGCCTATGCGGGATTCAGCAGGCGGATGGCAGCCGATGCAGCGAAGGACGGGGAACAGAAAGATGTGGCGCTACCGAAGGCTCTTGCCGATCGTCCTTGGACTGTTGAGCAGCCTGACATTGATTGGGTGCAGCGCTGATGCGCAGCGCTACGTCGACAGCGCCGCGGCGAAGGCTGTCGCCGATCGGCCTGTCGATCTTCCGGACCTGCCTCCCGATTGTCGCTTGCGCGAGCCGCATGCGCCCCTTGTCGTTGGCCAGGACGCACGGGTGCCGTTCCGCGCCGAGCGCGATGCGCTCGATCGCGAGCACCGGCGCGAGGACCGCTGCAACGGCTGGTACGACGATTTGAGGACGGGGATGAAGGGGGCGATCACGAAATGAGCGAGAGGGATTTCGATCTCGCCAGCCTGCGGGCTGATCAGGAGCGCGACGCCGGCGTCGCGCGGATCCAGGCAGCGGTCCGGGGACAATTTGCCTCCGTCGAGGTTACCGGGCCGCTGCTCTGCGATTGCGGTGCCGAGATCTCGGCTGCGCGCCGTGCGGCCTATCCGAACGCGCGAGACTGCGTCGATTGCGCCACCTTCCGCGAACGCCAGCGGAGGTTCGGCTGATGGAGTTCGTGAAGGACTGGGCCGGCCTCATCCTCTCCATGATCGCGATCGGCACCACGCTCTACACGTGGGTGACGTCCGGCTCGAAGGAGGCGCTCGACGAGATCATCGACCTGAAGAAGGAGATCGACGAAGCCGAAGACAAGCTTACGCGCGATCGCGAAACGACGGCTGCGGCGGTGAACGGTCGGTTCAAGCTGGTCGAAGACCGGGTGCTGGCGCTGGAGACGGACTTCAAACATCTGCCGGAACGGGAACAGGTGCACCGGATTGAGCTGGGCCTCTCCGAACTGAACGGCAAGTTCGAGGTCATCTCCGAGCGGCTGAAGCCGGTGCAGGCGATCGCCGACCGGCTGCAGGAACTGGAATTCGAGAGGGCCAACGGCAAATGAGCATCGATCGCATCATGCGCGAGGAAGCGCGCCTGGTCATCCTGAAAGCTCTGGCCGATGAGCCTTCCGAAACCTTGAACTCCAGTCTCTTGGGCGAGGTCCTCGCGACGTTCGGCATCTACAAGCCGCGTGAATGGGTCCATGCCGAACTGGGTTGGCTCGCCGAAATGGGCGCGATCACCATAACGGACGCCGGTTCGGTGAAGATCGCCCGGCTGACCGAGACAGGGCATCGCCACCTGCGCCGGGAAGTCGCTCTACCGGGCGTCAAGCGCCCATCGCGGCCGGAGGCCTGATATGGCGCGCGGTCGCGGCCGGCTTTCCGGCATCGAGCTATTGCCTGACGAGGCGACGCCCATCATCGCATGGGCGGCCGAGCAGCTGCAGGACCGCGATCGTACCCAACAGGAGATCTACGAGGAGTTCTTCGGAAAGCTTCAGGCCCTGCAGGCCGAGTACCGCGGCGAGCTGGAATTCACGATCCCGTCGCGATCGGCGTTCAACCGCTATTCGATCAAACAGGCCACGCTCACCCGGCGCCTTGCCGAGACGCGCGAAATTGCGGGGGCGATCGCCGGCAAGTTCGACGCCAAGGCATCCGACGATCTCACGTTGATCGCGGCCGAGGCGATCAAGACGCTCGTATTCGAGGTTGTGACGGCCGCCGGCGAGAGCGGCATCGACCCGAAGGGGGCGATGAACCTTGCCAGCGCATTGTTCAAGGCCGCCCAGGCGCAGGGTGTTTCCACCGCGCGGCGGCAGAAGGTCGAGAAAGAATTCGCCAGCCAGGTCGACCAGGCCGTCGAGACCGTCCGCAAGGTCAACGGCATGTCGGCCGAGACGGCCGAGGCGATCAAGGCGCAGATCCTCGGGGTGCGGACGCAATGAAAACCGCCGCGACCGTTCTTGTCTCCCTTTCCGCCGACCAGCTTGGCGCGCTCAACAACGCGCTTCGTCGCGAGATGCAGGCAGCCGAGCGCATGCGCGGCGATCCGAATTGGGGCGCGGTCGACGAGTATATCGGCCACCTGGACACCGCCCTGCGGGCCGTAACCCGCGCCTTCGAGCGGATGCCGAAATGAGCGCTCCCATCACCCAGGCGGAATGGGAGAAGCTGCGGCGGGAGTCCACTGAGGCCCTGCCGCAGATCGTTGCGGACCTTGGATTGCCTAAGGTGCTGCTGGGCTATCAGGCTCGTACAGTCCAGCTCCTGGAGACAACGGGGATCCGCGTGCTCTTCATCGAGAAGAGCCGGCGCATCGGCGAGACATGGGGGCTGGCCTCCTACGCCGTCCTCCGCGCTGCGCGTGCCAAGGAAGCCGGTGGCATGGATGCGATGTACATCTCCTATTCGCAGGAGATGACCCGCGAGTTCATCGACGCCTGCGCCATGTGGGCGCGAGCCTATTCGTTGGCGGCGATGGAAGCGCAGGAGTTCCTCTTTGCCGACCAGAACCCCGGCGATCCGACAGACACCCGGTCGATCCAGGCATTCCGCATCCGGTTCGCCTCCGGATTCGAGATCGTGGCGTTGTCCTCGGCACCGCGCACGCTGCGCGGCAAACAGGGTCTGGTCATCATCGACGAGGCGGCCTTCGTCGACAATCTGAAGGAGCTGCTCAAGGCCGCCATGGCGTTCCTGATGTGGGGCGGACAGGTCGTCGTCTGCTCCACCCACAACGGCACCGATAACGAGTTCAACGTCCATATCCAGGACATCCTCGCCAAACGCTCGAAATTCGCGCATCTGCGGATCGATTTCGACGAAGCGCTGAAGAACGGGCTCTACGAGCGCATCTGCCTCGTCACTGGAGAAGAATGGTCGGCGACGAAGGAAGCCGCGTGGCGCCAGGAGATCATAGAATTCTACGGCGAAGGCGCGGACGAGGAGCTGTTCTGCATCCCGACCATGGGCTCCGGAGCGTGGCTCACGGCGCCCCTGATCGAAGCGCGCATGCGGCTTTCGCCGGAAGAAGCCCCGGTCATCCGCATCGCGTTGCCTCCGGATTTCCTGCACCGGCCCGAGTTGGAGCGCCGGCATATGCTGGCGCCGCACATCGAGGCGATCGGCCGCGCGCTCGATCGGCTCGACAAAACAAAACAGCATGCCTTTGGCTATGACCCGGCGCGAAAGAGCGACCCGGCCATCATTCATCTGCTTCAGGTCGATACGGACCTGACGCGGAAATCGGCGCTCACCGTCGAAATGCGCAACGTCCCCTTCGCCGAGCAGAAGGCGATCGCGCGCGATATCCTGTCGGCCGCCCCGCGCCTCGTCGGCGCCGCGATAGACGCCACCGGCATGGGCATGAACCTTGCCGAGGATCTCGGCCGTGAATTCGGCATGCGCGAGGAAGAGGAAGGCGCCGGTCTCGTCTGGGCGATCCACCTGTCCGCGCCCTGGTACAACGAGAACATGCCGCCGCTCAAAGCCGCCTTCGAGGACGGCGCGATCTGGCTGACGCGCGACGCGGAACACCAGGCCGATCTTCGCCTGGTCAAGATCATCCGTGGCGTGCCGTCGATCCCGCCGGAGCGCGAAGGCGAGACCGGCAAGAAGCGGCACGGCGATTTCGCCGTCTCCCTGGCACTGGCTTATTTCGCCAGCCGCATGCAGTGGCACGAGTACGGCTACACCTCTGTCGCGCGGCCGGCCAGCCGCTTCCAGGAGCGCGCCGAGACCGAAAGCTATCGCATGCGCGATTATGCAGACGAGCGGCCGCGCGACTTCCGCATGGGCTCCATGCGCCGAACCGGAGGAATCTTCTGATGGCTTTCACCTGGTACGATGCCTATGGCCGTCCTGTAGACACCGCCAAGCTGAAAGAGGAACAGGCCGCCCCGACGATCGGCAGCGTCCGCCGTGTCGACGCGATGCATCCGGCCGCGGGCCTCGCGCCGCAGCGACTTGCCGCGATCCTGCGCGAATCGATCGACGGGGATCCCGAGCGCTATCTGGCGCTCGCTGAGGACATGGAGGAGCGAGATCCGCACTATGGCTCGGTGCTTGGCACGCGCAAGCTGCAGGTCGCAGGGCTCGACATCACCGTCGAGGCCGCGGCGGATGATGCGCAGAGCGTTGCCCATGCCGACCTCATCCGCGAGATTGTCGGGCGCGATGCTTTCGAGATCGAGCTGAAGGACATCCTTGACGCGACCGGCAAGGGATACTCCTGCACCGAGATCCTGTGGGACACGTCGGAGGGCCAGTGGCGGCCGAAACGGCTCGCATGGCGCGATCCGCGCTGGTTCCGGTTCGATCGTGTCGACGGCGAGACGCCGCTCCTGAGGGATGGGGCCGAAGATCAGCCGCTGAAACCGTTCGGCTGGATCTTCCACTCCTTCAAGGCGAAGTCCGGCCTGCCGATCCGTGGTGGTCTCGCCCGTGGCGCCGCCTGGTCCTTCCTGTTCAAGGCGTTCACCGGGAAGGATTGGGCAATCTTCTGCGAGGCCTACGGTCAGCCGCTGCGGCTTGGCACATGGGGACCAGGCGCGACCGAGAAGGACAAGGAAACGCTTCTCAACGCGGTGATGAACATCGGAGCCGACTATGCGGCGATCGTGCCGCAATCGATGGCGATCGACTTCATCAAGGCCGATCTGACCGGCAGTCACGATCTCTACGAGAAGCGCTCGGACTGGCTCGACCGGCAGGTTTCGAAGCTTGTCCTTGGCCAGACGTCGACCACGGATGCGCAGAAGGGCAGCTATGCGGTCGGCGCGGTCCAGGACCGTGTCCGCGACGATATCGAGAAGGCCGACGCCAAGTCGCTCGCCGCCACGCTCAATCGGGATCTCGTACGGCCAGCCGTCGACCTGAATTTCCGGCCGCAGAAGGCCTATCCGAAGATCCGCATCGGCCGGCCGGAAGTGGTCGACCTCGCTCAGTTCATGCCGGCCGTGAAAACCTTCGTCTCGATGGGCGGCAAAGTCGGCATGTCCACCATCCGTGACAAGATCGGCCTGCCGGATCCGGGGCCGGATGAGGAGCTGCTCGTTGCGCCCGGGCCGTCGACCGCGTCATTTGATGCTGGCGCGCCTACCGATCAGCAGGGCAAACCGATGCCGTTCACAACGCAGCAACGGTCTGGCGACGGCATCGATGCCGGCGTCCAGGACGCGCTCGACGATTGGGAGCCGCTTGTCGCCCCGATCGTCGCCGGCCTGGAGACGCAGATCGCGGCCGCCAATAGCATGGACGAGGTGAAACAGATCCTCGCGCGGCGTTTCGCCGATATGAGCCTCGGCACGCTCACCGAGGAGCTGGCGCGCGCCGTATTCGCCGCACGGCTCGCCGGCGAAGGCAATGAGAAGCTTTCGTAGGCATGGCGATCGACGTCACGCCGCTGCCGCCGGACGACGCCGTCCGCGCCTTCCTCGCGCGCGGTAACCGGCTTGATCCGTCGTTCTCCTGGCTGGACGTCTGGCAGGAAGAACATGCCTCCATGTTCACCGTAGCGAAGTCAGCCGGCTTCGACGTCCTCTCCGACATCTACCAGGCCGTCCAGAAGTCGCTTGCGGAGGGCAAGACGTTACGTGATTTCGCCGGCGAGCTGACGCCGACGCTGCAGGCGAAGGGATGGTGGGGCAAGCAGCCGGTTCGGGATCCGCAGACGGGTGAGACCGTCATGGGCCAGCTTGGCTCGACCCGCCGCCTGCAGACGATCTTCGACGCGAATATGCGCGTCTCCTACGCCGCCGGCCATTGGGCCAATTTCGAGCGGAACAAGAAGGCGCGGCCTTTCCTGCGCTACGTCCACGTCGAGGAGCAGCCGCACCCGCGCTGGCAGCATCATCTCTGGCACAACACGGTGCTGCCGGTCGACGATCCGTGGTGGCAGACGCATGCCTGCCCGAATGGCTGGGGCTGCAAATGCACCCTGCAGAGTCTTTCCCAGCGCGATATCGACCGGCTGCAGCGCCAGGGCGAAAAACTGAAGTTTGAGGCGCCCGAGACCACTTTTACCGATTGGACGAACAAGCGCACAGGCGAGGTCACGCGCGTCCCGACCGGCATCGATCCGGGCTGGGCCTACAATCCGGGAAAGGCGGGATACCGCGTCGCACTCGCCGGCGCCGACAAGCTGATCGGCGCTCCGCCGGAACTGGCGGCGCTGGCGAACTCGGATCCGGCGTGGCTGACGAAGCCGCTCGCCGACGAATTCGGCGAGTGGTTCGACCAGGCTGCCGCCGGCGGCCCGCTTGACAGGACCATGGTGACGGTCGGTGCGCTCGATCAGAAGGTGCTCGATGCGCTCGACCGCCAGGACGTCCGCCCGCAGTCGGGCGCCATCACGATCGACCAACGGACCGTCCGGCACATCCTCCGCGACGCGAAGGGGCCTCAGGCGGTCTCGGGCGAGGACCTGCGCAGACTGCCGGAGTTGGTAGCGCAGCCCCGCGCAGTGTTGCGCGATCGCCGGGACGGCGCGCTGCTTTACATCTTCGATCCGGCAGACGGCAGCCGGTACGGCAAGCTGGTCGTTCGCCTCGACTTCTCCAGGCGCGCTCGCGAGAACGGCGGCGATCGCCAGACCATCGTCACCAATGCGGTGCGAACGGCCGGCCTCGTAGAGGCCCGCGTTCTGACCGACACCAATACCTATCAGCTTCTGTCGGGATCGCTCTGAAGGGTGGCCGGCCGCCAAGGGGGTACGCAACTTTCCCCGTAACAACAGCCCGCGTGAGCGGGGCGCCGAACCGGACCTGCGATTTCCCGGTTGTCATGGCGGCCTGCACTGAATATCGGCTTTGCCGGACCCGATTGCAATAGACGGCCGTACAGCGCCGCTGACCGTCCGGAGGCCCCGTTCTAGCTCTGTGGCTCGAATGGGCTACACAGCGCCTTTTAAAGCCCTTCGAATTTGATTTTAATTTGCGCCCGAGGCCTGCCGTCGCGGTCGCATGCCTGCTATTCGCCTTTGGCCTTGGAATAGGCGTTTGACAGCGGCTTTGCGTCGCCGGCCATCAACCGTGTGAATTGCCGCTCGACGAACTCCACGGCCTCGTCCTTCGTATCGACGATCTGGGTGCCGGTACCATAGCGGTTTGTTTCCTTGTTAAGACCGCCAGCAAAGGCTTGCCACGATCCGAGCGTGAATCCGCCGTGCTCGTTCTTGGCGATGCTGCCGCCGTCCTCGTCCTCAAACGATGCCTGGAAGCTGCGCGGAACGACGTTGCCGCCAATGACAGTGCGCCGCCATGCCAGATGAACCCGGCCTCCGCGCGCCTGCACTTCGGCGAAGGCGACCGCGCGGGACGTGATAGGACCGATCCTGGCCTCTCCGTCGATGATGACGTAGCCGTTGCCCTCCCGTTTGACTTCCATCCGGCGAGCCATATCAGTCGAACAGATCGTCCTTCAGCGGGTCGAGGATGTCGGGGGTGTTGTTCTTCACCTGCCCAACTGCTTTCCCGATCTTCCACATGGTCATGAGTTCGTCCGGGAAGGGCTTCATCAGGTCGGCCGGGTCCTCGTCGAAGAGCCACCGGTTGTAGTCTTCCGGCTTCAGGATGACCGGCATGCGCGTGTGGATCTCGGCCATCATGGCATTCGGCTCGCACGTGACGACCGCGAAAGTCGCGATTACCTCGCCGGTGGTGGGATCGCGCCACTCGTCCCATATCGCCGCGAGCGCGAAGGGCTGGCCGGATTTCATAGCGATGGCGTAGGGCTGCTTGTCCTTTCCGGTGCCGAAGATGTCCTTCCATTCGAAGAACCCGTCGATCGGCATCAGCGCCCGGCCGGTGCGGTAGGCATTGCGGAACAGACCATTCGTCTTGATGCCTTCGGCTTTCGCGTTAATCGACTTCGGGCCTCCTTTCGGATCCTTCATCCAGCGCGGAATGAAACCCCAGCGCGCGGCCTTGAATGCCGACGACTGGCGCACCAGCTCATCCACGATGATGATCGGATACATCTGCTGGGGCGCGCCGTTCCAGCGCGGGAACTGGTTCGCCAGTCCTTCCACGCCGGCCGGATCGGCGAAGGTGAACTTGCCGACCATCTCGGCAAGCGACCGTTTGACATGCACGCGTCCACACATAGTCTGGACGATAGGTAGCGTTGGAGAGTTGTGCAATGGCCATGATCGACCCGCCTAAGCGGCAGGAAGACTATCCCGACAGGCTGACCGATTGCGAGGCGGCGCTCGAACCGGCCTTCAATGATCTGATGTCGTTGGCGTTCGCGCATGGCTGGGCGCCTGGAGAGGCCCGCCGGGCGCTTCGCCGGCTGATCGCCTCGCACATGCGCGGCGAGGAAGAAAACGCGAAGCTGGAAGCAGATCTGGCGATCATGCGGGCGATGGAGCGCGCAAGACCGTAGGCATCTTGCCGCCTGCGAGGCGCTCGTCTACGTTCCTGAATCGAAACGGGCGCTGGCGGACCTGAAATCCGCCGGGATGCAAGCCATCCGCCTCGGCCCGATCTCCCGGCTCGACCGAACAATATCCCGTCCGACGCTCTGGTAGGGCGAATTCGGCCTCCCGACGCATCATTGCCGACGCGGCTAAATGCTCGGCGATGAAACGCGAACTCGCCGCCCTTCTCGCGACCACCGTTGTCGCCGCATCCGTCGCCTCGATCGGCGCGGCCGACGCTGCTGCCGGCACGTGGATCCAGTTGATGCCGGCTGGCACCTTCCAGGCGCGCGACGGCCGCGGTCCGTTCAACGCCGGCGACAAGGCGACGATGGAGCAGATCGTCGCCAGGACACGCGACTTCCACGGCCCCAACGACATCGTCATCGACTACGACCATCAGACACTCTTCGGGGTGAAGGATGGCGTTGGAGGCACGGCGCCGGCGGCCGGATGGGTGAAGGAGCTGCAGGTTCGCGAAGGCGGGATCTACGGTCGCGTCGAATGGACCGAGAAGGCTGCCGCCTCGATCAAGGCCGGCGAATACAAGTATTTGTCTCCGGTCTTCCCCGCCCGCAAGTCGGACGGCCTGGTCGTCCTGCTCCAGAATGCCGCGCTGACCAACAGTCCCGCGCTGAACATCGAAGCGGTGGCCGCCACCGCGCTTTCATTCGCAGTCTCCACAGAAGGAACCGACATGGAGAAGATCCTGGCAGCCCTCGGCTTGGCCGCGGGCACCGGAGAGGACGCCGTCCTTTCCGCGATCAACGCACTCAACACTGCCTCTACGGCGATCGCCAAGGCTCTCGGCCTGAAGGATGGGGCCAAGCCGGACGAGATCGTGACCGCGGTCAATTCAACGGTCGCCGATCGCAAGGCGTTCGCCAAGGCGGCCGGCGCAAAGGAAGATGACAAGGCCGATGTCGTGGTCGCGAGCATCGCGACGGCTATGTCGGCGGGCAGTCCGGACCCGACCAGGTTCGTCCCGATCGCTGTCGTTACGGAGCTTCGCGACGAGGTCAAGCAGCTTCGCGAGGACACGACAGCGGACAAGGCGGAAGAGGCGGTGGCCCAGGCCATGAAGGCCGGCAAGCTCACCCCCGGCATGAAGGGATGGGGTCTTGACCTCTACAAGAAGGACAAGGCCGCCTTCGAAAACTTCGTCGGCGCCCAGCCGACGCTGACCACGCCGCAGTTGAACGGCGGCAGGAAGCCATCCGGAGGCAACGCCGAGGGCCTCGACGAGACGCAGCTCGCCGTCTGCCGCACGCTCGGCCTCGATCCCAAGCAATACGCCGAGACGCTCAAGGCCGAGCGTGAGGCCCACGAGGAGAACGCCTGATGGGTGCTTTGTCGTCTGATCGCAACACTGCCGAGATCGCAGGCGGTGTCCGTGTCGCGGGCGCTGCCGCCGCGCTCATCTATGCCGGCGCGCTCGTGATGCGCAATTCGGCGGGCTACGTCACCAAGGGCGCCACGGCCACCGGCTCGGTCGGCTGCGGCCGCGCCGAAGAACGCGTCGACAATTCCGGCGGCTCCGCCGGCGACCTCACCGTCCAGTATCGCCCCGGCGTCTTCCGCTTCGCCAACTCCGCTTCCACCGACCTCATCGGCATCACCGAGATCGGCAAGCCCTGCTACGTCGTGGACGATCAGACGGTCGCCAAGACGGATGGGACCGCTTCGCGCTCGATCGCCGGCTTCGTCGAGGGCGTGGATGACCAGGGCGTCTGGGTCCGTTTCGACGAGGTACTGGCCCAGGCCTACGTCGCCGGCGTCGTCAATCCCGCGGCCTGATCGCTCAAACGAGGAACATCTTCAATGCTCATTAATGCAGCCAATCTCGACGCCCTGCGCGCCGGCTACTCGACGGCCTTCCAGGCCGGCCTGGGCACGGCGCCCAGCCAGTACAAGCGCATCGCCACCGTCTTCCGATCGTCGACCGCCTCCAATGAATATGGTTGGCTGGGCGAGTTGCCGGGCGTGCGCGAATGGATCGGCCCGCGCGTCATCCACGGCCTCAACCAGTACGACTACTCGATCAAGAACAAGTCCTGGGAAGACACGATCGCCGTCAACCGCGATCATATCGAGGATGACAATCTCGGCATCTACACGCCGCGTTTCACCGCGCTTGGCCGTGCAGTCGGTTCGAGCTACGACACGATGTCCTTCGCGTTGCTCAAGGCTGGCTTCTCGACGCTCTGCTATGACAAGCAGAACTTCTTCGACACGGACCACCCCGTGCTCGACGAGAAGGGCGCGGTGACTTCGGTTGCCAACACCGATAGCGGCGCGGGCGCGCCCTGGTTCCTGATCGACAGCAAGCAGCCGATCAACCCGATCATCTTGCAGATCCGCCGCGACGTGCAGTTCGTGGCCAAGGACGATCCGCGCGACGATCGCGTCTTCATGAACAAGGAATTTCTCTACGGCGTGGACGGCCGCTGGAACGTCGGCTTCGGCTTCTGGCAGTGGTGCTGGGGATCCAAGCAGACGCTCGACGCCACGCACTACGCCACGGCGCGAGCCGCGCTGACCGGCATGAAGGGCGATTACGGACGTCCGATCGGCATCGTGCCCGATCTGCTGGTGGTCGGCCCGTCCAACGAAAGCGCCGGTCGCAAGCTCCTCAACTCGGAGAACGCCTCCGGGGGCGAGACCAACGAGTGGAAGGGCACGGCGGAACTGCTCGTCGTTCCCTGGCTGGCCTGACGGCTGCCTTTCGAAAAATACCCGCCGGCGTCAGGTCATGCGTCGCCGGCGGGTCTTTCGGAAGCGGCCCCGATCGGACCGTTTCCGCAAGACCCAAACGAGGAACCCATGAAGCTCTTTCGAAGTGCCTTCGCATTCGCACTGTCGCTGGCGGTGATAGTGGTCTTTGCACCGCTCATGGCTCTCGCCGCGGCCGGGCCGACCGCAGATCTGAATGGCCTGGTCGCGTCGCAAGCGCCGCCTCACGTGGACTTCGTCGCGGCGGACATGCTGCGACAGGCGCTCACCGGCGGCCTCGTGCTCTTCGCGATCGCTGCCCTGCTGCTCCTGACGCTCGCAATCCCGTGGCGCCGACGATCGCCGCAGCGCATCCGATCCGCCCTTGTATTCCCATTCGAACGATCTCCGCGTCCTCCCATCTGACGCACCCGCGACGATCCGCCGGCCTCGGCTGGCGGGTCTCCGGGAAGGAGCCGAACCGCGGCTCTTTCTCCGAGACCCGAAACGGAGACGACAATGCCCAAGAAGACCACCGAAGCTGATGGCCTGAATTCCCTGTTCATCGGCAAAGAGGATTTCCGGAAGCGCTATCCCGCCATCACGGCTGCCGGCGAAGCCTGGGAAGACGGCGACAACAAGAACCAGCCGAACGTGGTGCGGATTACGGCCAAGAAGGACGGCTTCCGCCGCGGCGGCATGGCGCACGCCGGCACCGTCGACCACCCGGTGAGCACGTTCACGTCACCCGATCAGCTGGAGCAGATCCTGTCGGAGCCGAACCTCCGGGTGGAACTGCTTTACGTCGAGCCCGTGGCACAGCCGGAGCCGGAGCAGAAACCGGCGGAATAGCAGTTCAGCGGGATAGAGGAGCGGTTCCCTCGCTAGGCTCATAACCTGGAGACGCCGGTTCAAATCCGGCTCCCGCAACCAGAATACCAGGGGAAGCCGCTGCGCCCCGTTCATGACAGGAGGCCCGTTCGCGAGACTGGGGCCTACCAGCGGACAGCCGGGCGGGAGACCGGCAACGAGATAACCCGAGGGGCGGCCCTGGTACGGCTCGCGAGGCTCCCAGCACCCTTTGGGGACCGCCACGTCGGTGGCGTGTAGGGGTTCAGCCCGGCCGCCCGAACACGTTGAAGGACGCTGCATGACCATTTTCTTCCTTCTCCTGGCTGCGATCGCGTTCATAGGCTTTGGCATCCAGGCCGCGCGGAAGAACGGTCACGGCATGGTCTATTCCGCCATCATCTGCCTCTTCTGGATCGTCGCGGCTCTCTACTGGTCGGGGAGGATCGCATGACCGATCTCTCCAGCGACAACGGCGAACTCCCGAACCCGATCGGCTTGAGGCCGGTCCCGGGTACCGCGTATGACCGGCTCCTGGCGCGTTGCGAGGCCCTCGACTTCGACGACATCACGCCGGCGCAATATGGCGCGTTCGTCGATCAGCTCCCTGCCGATGAGTTCATGGCCTTGCTCGCCATGCACGACGAATACCGAAACGGCTCCGGCGATGCGGACCCGATCGAGAGCGGTTGGCTGATCGAGCGCGGAGACAGCCCCGCCGATGCACCTCTCTACTACGCGCCGTACGTCCACGGCTCGCAATGGACGGAAGACAGCGAGGACGCGCTTCGTTTCGCCCGTCATGTCGATGCTCATCGTCTGGCTACCGTTCTCGCGTTCGAATGCCGCGTCGCACAGCATTGCTGGGGCTGATCGGGATGCCGGACCTCCACGCCTTCGCCCTTCAGATTGCCGCCGCCGCTATCGGCAGCACGATATCCGTCGCCGCGATCGCAGGCATTCTCTGGTGGTGGATCGCATGACGTACGCGTCCCAGCAGGATCTGATTGATCGTTTCGGTGCGCAAGAGCTGATCCAGCTCACCGACCGCACCAACATGCCGCCTAGCGCGATCGACGACACCGTCGTGACGCGGGCGCTGACTGACGCGGATGCGCTGATCGACGGCTATGTCGGCAAGGTCTACGATCTGCCGCTCCCGAACCCATTGCCGGTCCTCACGAAGACGGCCGCCGATATCGCCCGGTATTTCCTGCATGGGAAGGCGGCCGACAAGGACAGCCCCGTGACCGCCGCATACAACCAGGCGCTCTCCTGGCTGAAGGATGTCTCCAAGGGCCTGGTCGCGCTTGACGACGGCGGCGAAGAGCCTGCCCAGGCTGGAGACGGCGCGGTCCGGATGAGGGGGCCGGACCGCGTCTTTACTCGCGATACGCTGCGGGGGCTCTGATGTCCGGCATCCGCCTCATCGTCGATGAAAAGCCGCTCCTGCAGACGCTCGGGCAGCTGCAGCGCGCGGCCGAGGATCCGCAGCGCGCCTATGACGCGATCGGCGCCTATCTCGTCACCGCGACCCAGCGCCGTTTCGAGCGCGAGACCGGTCCGGACGGCTCGAAATGGAAGCGCCTTTCACCACGTACCGCGAACCGGAAGATCGGGCGCTCGCGCCGCGGCTATGACCATATCCTGCGCGTGAAGGCGCGGCTCTACCAGTCGATCGTCTACGAAGCCGCCGACAACCAGGTCGCGGTCGGGACGAACCTCGTCTACGCGGCGATCCAGCAGCTCGGCGGCACCGTGACTATTCCGGCGCGCGACCAGGACATCAATCTTTCGGTCGGCAAGGGCCGCCGGCGCTTCGTCCGCGGCTCTGCCAAACGGAAGGAAACGCGCCGCGTCCATATCGGCGCGCACACCATCACCATCCCGCCGCGGCCCTATCTCGGCATCGATCATGATGACGAGGTCGAGATCCAGGCGATCGTCGAGGACTTCTTTCGCGAGGAGGCCGACGCGCAATGACCATCGTCTCCGAAATCATCGACCGCCTGCAGCCTGCCGAGGATCCGCATTTCAAGATCGTCCAGGGCGCGGCCGAGTTCGGCGCGATCGGCGGCGTGCCGACCGCCGCACCGGCTGCCTACGTGTTCACGTTGCGCGACGAATCGGAACCGAACCGACGCGCGACCGGACCGGTGGCGCAGCGCCTGGAGAGCGTCGTCGGCGTTGTCATCATCACCGGCAATGTCTCCGACGCGGTCGGCGGGGCCGCGGCGTCAGACATCGAAAGCCTGAAGACATGGGTTCGCGGCCGGCTGATCGGCTTCGTGCCAACGTCGGCGCAGGCTGGGCTCGAACACGTCTCCGGCGAAATCCTGAAGACCAAGAACGGCTACGTCTGGTGGGAAGAGGCTTTCGCCGCCATCAGCTACCTTGAGGAGCAGTCATGAAGAAGCCCTACCAGCCGCGTCCGGCCGGCCGGCACATCGTCGATCCGAAGACCGGTAAGCTGACCCGCAGCGGCGATTACACCCTTCCGGCGGGATCGCCGGCGGCCGGACCAGTTGCCGCGGATCAGAGTGCCGCGGCGAACGCCCGGCCAACCCAACCCGCTCCCGAAAAGCCGGCCCCGGCTGACAAGAAAGGCGACTGACCATGGCCCGCAGGTTCTATAATAAGCTCGGCGTTCTGACGAAGATCGAAACGACCGAAGGTACGGACGCGGCGCCGACCGGTGCGGCGAACGCGATCCAGATGTCGAACGCTTCGATCACGCCGCTGGCGGGCGACCAGGCTTCCCGGAATCTTCTGCTCCCTTATCTTGGCCAGCAGGGGATCGTGCTGACAGGCACCTACGCCCAGATAAAGGGGGACGTGGAAATCGCCGGCGCCGGCGGCGCCGGAGACGTGCCGGGTTACGGCGTGCTGCTGCGGGCTTGCGGCATGGCCGAGACGGTCACCGCGGATACGGACGTCCAGTACGCGCCAATCTCGGCGGATTTCGAATCGGCGAGCATCTATTACAATGCCGACGGCGTGAACCACATCCTGCTCGGCGCCCGAGGCACGTGGACGCTCGATCTGACCCCGAAACAGATCCCGCATTTCACCTTCACCCTGTCCGGCCTCCTCGGGACGATCGCCGACACGGCTCTGCCGACCGTCGATCTCACCGCGTTCCAGACGCCGGTGCCGGTCTCGAAGGCGAACACAACGCTCTCGCTTCACGGCTGGGCTGCCGTGGCGGAGAGCCTATCGCTCGACCTGGGCAATCAGGTCTCGCCTCGCTTCCTCATCGGCGACGAAAGCGTCCCGATCTCCAACCGCAGCGCGTCGGGGACGGCGGTGGTGGAAGCCCGCACGATCGCGACCATCGACTGGTTCGGAAAAGCTAAATCGGGGACGCGCGGGGCTCTTGCCGCGCAGCACGGCACGGTGGCCGGAAACATCGTCAAGATCGATGCGCCCGCCGTCCAGATCGGGCGTCCGACGCAGGGGCAGACGGACGGCGTCCTCAATTATTCGCTGCCGTTGCTCGTCTGCCCCGACGAGGGCGACGACGAACTGGTGATCACGGTCAAGTAGCTCCTCCTCGAGGAGCGCTCGAACCTCTCTCAAACCACGCTTGAAAGGCACCGCCAGCCATGAAATTCCAGCTCACCGACACGTATCTCTATTGGTGGCCCGTCACCGTTGAATGCCCGGATCCCGAGAATCCGGGCAAGTCGGAAAAGCAGAGCTTCACGATGCAGTTCCTGGCGATAAGCCAGGATGAGGCTGACGCCATGCAGGAACAATTCGCTGCATTGTCCCCCACGGAGCAGAGATCTCATCGCAACGACCAGATCCTTCGCGCATGCAAAGACTGGCGCGACGTTGTCGATGCGGCCGGAAATGCCATTCCGTTCAGCGAAGACGCCCTCCGGAGGATGCTCCAGTACTCATGGAGCCGGATCGGCATTTTCGACGCCTATGCGGCATCGCTCGCGCCAGGAGCCGCCCGACAGGGAAACTGAGGGAGGCCGCACGGGCTTGGGCCTTCTCCTGTGCCGGCCGTGGAGATCCGACGAAGCCGGCGGGGCTCGACGAAGAGACTGCACGGCAATTCAGGGCAATGAAGGTCAAGGTGGATGCCGCACTCGTCCAGGAGGAGCCGGCATTCGAAGTCTGGAGATCAAACCGGCGATCGGTGATGGCGTTTCTGGCCTGCGAGACACAGTGGCGATTTGCGGTCGGGTTCGGAGCCGCGATGCGGCTCGGCATCGACTACGGATCCGCGCGGCCCTTTTTTGAACGCCGCAACGGCCGTGTCGATCGTCAGATGCTTGACGACCTCCAGATCATGGAGCGGGCTGCACTTGAGGCGTTCGCGGAGGTGGAGAAGTGAGCCTCAATCTCTCGCTCGTCCTCGCCGGCGACAATAGCGGTGCCAAGGCTGCGATCGGCGACACCAGGACAGAGGTCCGAGGTTTAGGCGACGACGCGAGGAACGCGGCTACCGTACTCGATCAGGAGGCGGCATCGACCAGCAGGGCGACGGAGGCAGCCATCCGCGTCACCAATGCCATCAATGGCCAGACAGCAGCCGAGAACAACCTGCGGGCGGCGCTCGAACGTCGTCTGGGCATCTCGGCAAATACCAATGGGGTCGGCGACCCCTTCGCGCAGAATGCTCAACGGGCGGCGGATGTAGAAGCTTACGGGCGTAGTCTCGACGCCGTGCGCGCGCGCTTCGTACCTCTCGTGGCCGCCGAGCAGCAGCATCTGCAAGCCTTGCAGCAAATCAATAACGCGGCGCGACTGGGAGCGATCAGCGAGGACGAGCGCGCGGCGGCTATCGCCAATGCGACACGGGCCTACGAAAGGCAGATCGCCCTCATTCGGAACGGTCCTTCCACGAGAAGTGGCAACGGTGTCCAGTCCTTCGCAGGTTTCAACGCGGGACAGCAGCTGCAGGACATCGTCATGATGTCCCTGCTTGGGCAGAACCCTGGAGCACTTGCACTGCAACAGGGTCCTCAGCTGGCGAGCGCGATCGAAATGGGGGGCGGCCTCGGCGCGCTGAAATCGGGTCTGATGACCCTGCTGAGCCCTACGATGGCGATCACGGTTGCGCTGACCGCCGCTACCGCAGCCGCCATCCAGTTCGGCTCCTCGATCGTAAGTCGCGGCAAGAGCATCGATGATGTCCTGAAGGGCCATAAGTCTCTCATCGACGAGATCACGAAGTCCTTTCCACAGGCAGCGGCTGCGGCGAAACAGTATGAGGATCAGGCGAAGCTCCTGCCTCAGTCCGTCGTCGGGGCTGACGCCACACAACAGATGAAGGACGAGACGGACGCCTACCAGAAGGCAATGCGCGACTTCCGCGTCCAGTTCAACCTTCTCATCCAGGGGGATACCGGACAGGGCGATTTTGCCAAAGTCGGGAAGACGGGCGTCGCAGCGTTCGCCGAGATTTCCAAAGGTATCAAGACAGGCCAGATCGACGCAATCGAATTGCAGCGGCGGCTCGGTGAACTGCGAGTTGACCCGAGCCTGTCGAAGGACACACGAGAGTTCTACGGCCAGCTTCAGGAGGCGATCAACAGAGCGGCGGAGCTAGAACGCCACATGCAGGGATCGGCGGCCGCTGGTCACGCTCTAGCTGGCGCGTTCAATGGACCAGGCGGCCTGCCACTGTTGCTAGATCCGAATACCGGCGAGCACGCCCGCAACCAGGCTCTGTCGGACCGGGATGCGGAGCTCGCACGCATGCGGCGCTCGGGTGCCGCTGATATAGCGTCGATCTACGCCCGCTCACCTAGTGAGCTTGCCGCGGCGGCCAGAGCCCGCGCCGCCGCGGACGCGACCTCTGGCGAAGATCCTCAGGTGAGAGCGCTGAGAGTACAACAGGCGGGAGATCAGGCGCTTCTCCAGGCGGAGCACCAGCTTCAACAAGCCCAAGAGCAACGCGCCCGCTCCTACGCCGAAACGCTCGCCTCACAGCAACTGGACCTGTCCCTGATCGGCAAGACAGCCGGCGAGGTCGCGGGCGCCCAGTTCGCATTCCAGCAGTATCAACAGGTCCGCGAAGAGGCTGCCCGCAACGGCATCACGAGCGAAACGGAATTCCAGAAAGTCTTCGGCGGTGAGATCGCTATGATCGATCAAGCCGCAAAGAAGATGCAGGAATACGCGGACAGGGCCGCGAGGGCACACCTTGCATACGACCAGGCCTTCGACATCAGCCAGCTCGGCCGTTCTCCGGTCGATCAGCAGGTTGCCTCGACGGAAAAGCAATACGGTCTGCCGATCGACCTCAACTCGGCAGACGCAGCCGCAATCCGGTACGCGCTCAATGTGAAGAGCATCGCCAGTGCATGGCAGAATGTGGCCTCGGTCGGCATGGACGCGATCGACCAGCTCTCGGCGAGTGCCGCTGGCGGTTTCAAGAATATCGACGATGTGGTCAACAGCATCCTCGGCGATATCGAGAAGCAATTCATGCAGCTCGCCTTCGCTAATCCGCTGAAGAACGCGATATATGGCGCCGGCCTGCCGACGCTTGACAGCATGGGAGGTGCCGGCGCGTTCTTCTCTGCCTTGACGGGTGGGAAGTTCAATCCCGGTTCGATCCCCGGTTTGGGGCAATCGGTCGGCGCCATGACCGTACAAGCCGGTGTCGTCAACCTCAACGGTGCTGGTCTCGGAGGCGATCTCGCGGGAAGCATATCGCGTCTGTTTGCTCCCGCGAACGACAATTCGATGGCGGCTTTTGCTGCCTCGATCCGCAGCCTCGAATCGTCCGGCAACTATTCCGCTCTCGGCCCGCTCCTTTCTACCGGCGATCGGGCGTATGGCGCCTACGGCATCATGGGTTCGAACATCGGCCCTTGGAGCATGTCGGCGCTCGGCCGCAGCTTGACGCCGGATCAGTTCCTCAGCGACCCGTCCGCTCAGGACGCCATCTTTCAGAAGATTTTCGGGGGCTATCTAAGCCGTTTCGGCAATGCGAATGACGCGGCGTCGGCGTGGTTCACCGGCCGTCCTCTGTCGGCGGGAGCAGGCGCCTCCGACATCTTTGGCACGACCGGGCAGAGCTACGTTGATCAGTTCAACACCAATCTCCGCCAGATGGCGGGCGCTACTGCCGGCGCGACGGACAATCTGTCGAACTTCGGTAGCGGCCTCGGCCAGCTCGGCCAAAGCCTGCAGCAGGCGGCGACGGCCGGCGGCGGCGGTGGTGGAATATTCGGCGCCCTGAGTCATTTGTTCGGGTTCGGGGGCTCAAGTTTCGGCAACCTATTCCCGGCCGCTCCCACAGGTGTTCCGGTCAATAGTCTTACTCCAGCCGACTATGGCTTCGCGGACGGTACCTTGGGTGCTCCTCCCGGATGGGCATGGGTTGGCGAACGTGGCCCGGAGCTGATGCGCTTCCGCGGCGGCGAGCAGGTTATGCCGTCACCTCTATCGTTCGCGGTGACTCGTGGCTATGCGAACGGCACTCCTGGCATTGGCACGCTTCTCGGGACCGCCCGACCGGCCGTGGTCATCAACGACATGCGCGGCAGCGACGCGCCGGCGATTGAGCAGCGCCAGAGCCTCGATGCCGATGGCAATCCGCAGATCGAACTGTTTATCCGGCAAGCCGTCCAGGACGAGGTCACACGGCCCTCGGCAAAAACGAACCGGTCACTGCGCGGCACATTCGACCTTAAGCATGCGCTGGTGACGCGATGAACGTCTGGCCCGCTACGCTGCCGCAGTATGTTGACAGACCCAGCTATCAGTCGGGCACTGGAGATGGCCGGCTGCGATCGCCAACCGAGACTGGCATACCCAAGGTCCGTCGACGCTTCTCCGCTGTGACGCGGCCCTTGTCGGTGAAGATGTATCTGACGGCGGCACAGCTCGATATCTTCAAGGCCTTCTACTTCACGACGCTGGGCGAAGGTTCGCTGCCCTTCCAGTTTCCGTCGTCTGAAGGCGGCGATCCTCTCATCTGCCAGATTGGCCAGAACACGCCGACCTGGGTGCCGCAAGGCGTTGAGTGGATCGTCACCATGGATCTGGTGATCCTGCCATGAGGACGGTTTCCGACGTCTTCAGGAAAGCGATGTTCGACCAGGAGACGGACGAGGTACCCGTGCTCCTGCTCACCATCACGCATCCGGATCTTCCAACGACGATTCGCATCTCCTCGGACAATGCGGATCTCCTCGACTATGAACAGCAGCTTCGCGGGACCGTCAGCCGTGAGCAGGAATACAGCTTCCTGCCCATGTCGGCTTCGCTTCCGGAGGAAGGCGACGACGCCTCGAACACGATCCAGATCACGGTCGACAATGTCAGCCAGGGTCTTACGCCGGCGCTGAAATCCACCGTGACGCCGGCCACCGTCACGGCCGAGATCGTGCTTGCGAGTGCGCCCGACGACGTCGAGGTCTCGTTTCCCGATTTCGAACTGACCTCGGCCGACGTCGATGCCGGTTCGGTCAAGCTCTCGCTCACCGTCGACGTGATGGCCTCAGAGCCATACCCGGCCGACAATTTCACACCGAGCGCCTTTGGTGGGCTGTGGGCGACGACATGAGTCGGTTCGACGCTTACATAGGCCTGCCCTGGCTTGATCGCGGTCGTACGGCGGCCGGCGTCGATTGCTGGGGGCTTGTGCGCCTGGTCTATGCCGGCGAGCTGGGCATCCAGCTGCCGGACCGCGCCGGCGACTATGCGGACGCCGGCGATCGCCTCACGATCCCATCTCTTGTCGACGAAGCGCGCGGTCGGGATTGGTTGCGGATCAGCGACGGCCGCTACGACAGGCTGTTCGACGTGGTGCTGATCCGGCAGGCACCCTGGCATGTCGGTCTGGTCGTTGGACAGGGCAGGATGCTGCACATTCCGGAGGGAAAGACGAGTTGCATCGAACCCTATGTCGGTGGACGCTGGGGAAGTCGCATTGAGGGCGTTTACCGCCATTGGGCGAAGATCGGGCAACCGCTATGAACGCGCTCGTCCGCGCTCCTCTTCATGGCGAGATCCTCGCGCCCGGCGACACGGTGACTGTCGTCGCCGCGACGCACCCTCTGCGCGGCGATCGCCATGTCGTGGAAATGCCGGCCGGGTCGAGCATTGCGGAGATAGTCGAGCGGGTCTCGTCCGAGTTCGGCCTGTCGCGTTTGGCGCGCGGCGCGGACGTGTCGATCGACGGCCACCTGATCCTGTCGGAGAACTGGCACCGGGTCCGCGTCAAGGCGGGTGCCCATGTCCTTGTCCAGGGCCGCGTCGGCAAAGCTGTCGGTAATATCCTGCGATCGATCTTCATGATCGCCCTCTCGGTGCTCGCCACCTTCATCGTCGGGCCGGCAGGGCTCGGCATTGCGGGCTTGCTCGGCGGTGGCACGATCGGGGCGATCGGCGCGTCCGTCGTCGCCGGCGCCATCATGATGGGCGGCGGCCTGCTGGCGAACGCGCTGTTCCCGCCGACGCAGACGAAGTCCGCGACCAGCAATCCGTCCTATTCGATCGCAGCCGGCCGGAACGCGGCTTCGAAGTGGGGGGCGTTGCCGGTCATCCTCGGCAAGGTCCGCGCCAATCCCAAGTACGCCGCCACCGGCTACACGGAGTTCGTCGGCAAGGATCAGTATCTCCGCATGCTCTTCGTGTGGGGCTACGGTCCCATGAAGATCTCCGACATCCGGATCGGCGACACGTCGATCGACGACTATGACGATGTCGAGATAGAGACCCGAGAGGGCTATGCGGACGATCAGCCGCAGACGCTTTACCCCTCGGAGGTTGTCCAGGAAGACCTGTCGATCGAGCCCGCCTACAACGTCGCGGTGGTGCATACGAGCGCCGAGGATGCTTCCGAGATCGTAATCGATTTCGTAGCGCCGCAGGGGCTGGTGCGCGTCGATGACGACGGCGATCGCCATGCGCAGAGTTGCACATTCCTGATCGAGATGAGCCCGGCCGGCGCGAATGCATGGGTATCGAAGGGCACAGCCGTCCTCAACGGCTCGAAGTCGAACGACCCGATCCGTCAGAGCTTTCGCTACATCGTCTCCGGCGGTCAATGGGACGTGCGTGTGACCCGCCAGACAGGCGACAGCGAGAGAAGCACGGTCTTCGACACTGTCGTGTGGTCGGCCCTCAAAACCTTCCGCATCGCCCCGGCGATCGATTTTCGTAAGCCGCTTGCCATCACCGCCATTCGTATCCGTGCCTCTAAGCAGCTTAACGGGACGATCGACAATCTGAACGCGCTCGTCTCGACCGTCGCGACAAGCTGGGACGGCAATAGCTGGGTTGCCGGCCAGGAGACGCGCAACCCGGGCGATCTCGTGCGCCTGGTCCTGCAGGGCCCGGCGAATGCGCGTCCGCAGCCGGACAGCCGTCTCGACCTCACCACCATTGCTGCGTTCGCCGACCATTGCACCGCGAACGGCTACGCCTTCGACATGTATCGGGATTTCACGGCTTCGGTCAGGGACACGCTGCGGGACATCTGCGCGGCCGGCCGTGCGGTCCCGACCTTCCGCGACGGCAAATGGTCGGTCGCATGGGAGGAAAGCGACGCACCGATCATCCAGCATTTCACGCCGCGCAATTCTCGCGACTTCACCTGGACGCAGACCTACCGCGTGTTTCCGCACGGCCTGCGCTGCAAGTTCGTCAACGCCGCAAAGGACTATGTCGAGGACGAGATACTGGTTTTCGACGCCGGCTACACCAAGGCAAACGCCACGCTCTATGAGCAGGCCGAATTCCCCGGCGTCACCTCGGCCGCGATCATCAACAAGCACGCGAAATACAGGATCGCCGATGCGAGGGCGCGGCCGGCCGTCTATCGGCTGACGGTCGATTTCGAACATCTGGTGGCACAGCGCACCGATCGTGTGGCGCTCGCCTACGATGTCATCCAGGAGGGCATCGCGTCGGGGCGCATCCAGGCGATCGACGGGCAGAAACTGACGCTCGACGAGCCGGCCGTGATGGAGGCTGGCAAGCTCTATGGCATTCGCATTCGCCGCCCGGACGGTACCTCCGTCGTCCGGCAGGTGACCACCGAAGCCGGGACGCAGAAGGTTATTACCATCGCCGGCGACGTCCCCGAGATCGGCGATCTTTACACATTCGGGATTCGCGGGAGCGAGACCGGCATATTCCGTATCCTCGCGATCCAGCCGGGCGAGGACCTGTCGGCCGAGCTGCAGCTTGTCGACGACGGCGCGAACGTTCAGGATGGCGACGGTGATGACGACACCCCGACGCCGGTCGCGCCGACGCCGGTCGCGCTCTCAGCCTACACACCGACGAACCTCCGCGCCGAAAGCGATGTCGTCCAGGTCGAGGTCGGATCGGTCTACCGGACCCGGCTCTACTGGAACGCGGTAGGCGGCCCCAGCTATTCATCCTTCGAGGTCGTGGCAACGAGCGACGGTCGCACGATCGTCCATATAGAAGGAGCGGATACCCGGGCTTCGGACTTCACCGATCTCGCTGACGGCGAATGGTCCTTCACCGTCCGCGCCTTTCTTACGGACGGGCGCTATACGCCGCCCTCGGCCGTGCTCATCGTCCCGATCAATGTTCCGACCGGGCAAACCGGCGTCGCTCTACGAGACCTCACCGAGCAGGTCCACGACATCCAGGAGAATTTCGCCTCCCAGATCAGGACCCTTTCCGAGATGATCGCGCAGGTCGCTCTCGGAGATGCTGAAGGCCAGTTCGGCGCCTATCAGGACGCGCAGGCGGTCTACAACAAGGTGAAGTCCGAGACTGGCGATGTATCGACTGCCGTCGAGCAGGCGATCCTTGCTGCAACGGGACCGGATTCGGGAATCGCGACCGCAATCACAGCGCTGAACGGTGCAGCCAACGGACAATATGGCGATGCCACGTGGCAGATCTCGACCGAGTACCAAGCGGCGAGCGGCTGGGACACCCAATGGGGCGTTCAGGTCCGGGCTTCAACTTCAGCCGGATGGGCGGATGCGGGACTGTTTGCCCGGGCGAAGTCTGACGGCACCGCGGAACTCCTGCTCATGGCAGGCAAGGTGGTCATCGTCGATACCGATTCGCCCGCCGAAGTGAATGCGATCGTTTTCGACGATGGCAAGGCGTATCTGAACGATGTGATCGCCACCTCAATCGAGGTCAAATCGGCCGCGACCGGCGCGCGCACGATCATCACTGACAGCCTCATTCAGGTCTTCGACGCGAACAATGTCGAGCGCGTCCGCCTGGGAGTTTGGGATGAGTAGGAAGGTCGGACTCAGAACCCGGGATGGTGCCGGAAACCTCCTGCTCGACACGACGACGGCGATGTTCCGCATCCTCGGGATCATGACCATCAGGCGCGGATGGGTGAAGGACTATTCGGGTTCTTCGCCCGCCCAGGACATGACGGGGAGCTACAGCGACGACGGGATCCTTCTGGGCGAAGTCTTCATGTTCTATCGCCCCGCCTCCTTCCAGGAACGCGATCCGCTGACGCCGGACAACATCACGTTCACGGTCAGCGGAAACACCGTATCCTGGCAATGGATAACGGCGATCGTTGGCACCACGCCGGTCTATTTTGACATCAGTTATGGGGTCAGGTGATGAGCGCCGGCCTGATCCTGATCAATGAAAGCGGAGCAATCCAGATCGATGAGAAGTACGCATCGATCGGGCTTATCCAGTCCGGCAGCCTGCTCATCAAGACCATAAAGCACAATAACTGGACGCCATCTGCCGGGACCGACGAGCACGGCGCGACAATTACCGTCGCGGCGAAGTTTCCTCTCCTTGCTCTTGCCGGGGACTATTTCTGCGGGATCAAATCGACGAAGAATAATGGCGACGGAACATGGACGTTCCAGGTCTGCACTGAGCCCGCGGCGGGTGGCCAGAATATCCCGTATTACATCTTCGACAATGCGACGCTCGTCGCCGATGAGGGGTGCGGTCTCATCGTCCGCAACGTCGACAACGAGTTGGTTTTCGTCAACTCGCAGAAGCCGATGCGTCTGGTGGATATTGTAAGCGGAACCCTGCCGGCGAACTGGAGCAGCGCATCCGGCAACAACCAGCAAACGTGGACATATCCGGCGGGAAGCAACTATGCGTACATGCCGCTGACCACCGCATATCGTTACATGTGGGCATTCGCCGATAGTGGCCCCTACGAAAGCTGGAGCGAGACGTTTTACGGCGCGAAGGCTGTCACCAATGGCATCCAGGCGCAGCGAACCAACCTGCTATCCTTGTTCGGGAGCAACCACGATAGCCAGGTCGGCGATTTCGAGCTGAGGGGCTACCGGTTCCTCGTATTCGACGTCACGAACTACTGAGACACTGTCGGGAGATGGGAAAGAATAGCGATGCAGCTTGAAGACTACACGACCGGCACCGCCTCGATCGCCAACGGCTCAACCGCTCTGACCGGCACCGGGACCGCGTGGGAAATTGCCGGTTTCAAAGCCGGCGACACGTTCCATGCGCAAGGCCTGGTCGGCATCATCGCTTCGGTCGACGGCGATGCGGCCATCACACTCCGCGATCCATGGACGGGCGGAGCAATCGTTGACGGCGCCTATCTGCTGCGCTTTCAGCCCGACAATAGCCGCATGCAGGGCACCACGCGGCAGCTGCTCGACACCCTCCGCAGCGGTTTTTCCCTGGTCGGCAAGTCAACGACCTCGCTTGCGATCGGCACGGGCGCCAAAACCTTCGACGTCGGCGTTAGCAATCTCGGCTGGGGTTCCGGAGCCCGTCTCCGCGCTTCGTCGGATGCCAACAGCGCGAACTTCATGGAAGGCGTCGTCACCGCCTATGCGGAGGGCAGCGTCACGCTGAATGTGGACCTGGTCGGCGGCGCAGGCACGCATGCCGACTGGACGATCAACTTGGCGGGTGAGCCGGCTGGCGATGCAGATGTTGCAGCCGACACGCATGCCGCAGTCAGCAAGGCGACACCAGTCGATGCAGACGAGATGCCCATAGCCGACAGCGCGGCGTCGTTCGGCCTGAAAAAGCTGACGTGGGCCAACTTCAAAGCGGCCATGAAGGCAGGATTAGGGCTTCGTGAGAGACTGACAGCGACCCGGAACTACTATGTTCGGACTGACGGCAACGACGCCAACACTGGTCTTGTGAACTCGGCTGCGGGTGCGTTCAAGACGATACCTAAAGCCCTCGCGGTTGTCCTCGGCACGCTTGATCTTGGCGGATTCAATGTCGTCATCAACGTTGTGGCGGGTACGTACACCGACCTTATTGCATTTACATCGCCGCAGGTTGGGGCGGGCAACATCTTCCTGAGCGGCGACACGACGACGCCGTCTAACTGCACGATAGACTGCACCGGGAAGGGACCATGCATCACCGTCGATGGGGCCGGTTGCCGCCTGATGGTCCAGGGACTGAAGTTTCTGGGAACACCCTCGGCGTTCATAGCCCAGAACGGCGGGTTTATCAGGACTACTGGCCTCAACGAGTTCTCTACCTGCAGCGGTCACGTCATCCAGGCGACGAAGGCCGGTATCGTCGAGGCTGTAGCCCCCGAGATCGTCAGCGGTACGACGGGCGGTGCCCAATATAACGTCAACCAGGGTGGCATAGTTTACTGCCAGACCGCCACGTGGACGATTTCTGCCGGTGCGACTCGCGGCGTGTTTGCCTGGGCTTCGCTCTGCGGGATCATCTACGCCTACAGCAACACATGGACGGGCACACTTACAGCACAGAAGTACAACGTATCTTTGAACGGTATTGTCACGTCTAATGGTGGGGGCGCCAACTACTTCCCCGGTAGTGCAGCGGGTGCCACGGCTACTGGAGGTCAGTATGCTTGATATCACATACGACCCGCATGACTGGTTCTGGCAGGTTTCCGGCCGCACGGATTATTGGTCGAGCGCCGCCGGTGCCTATGTCGAGACGCTGCCGGCGGGCTGGTTCGCGACAATTCAGGACGCCGTCGATGCAGCCAACGGTGGTGACAACGTTCTGTGCGTCGTCTCCCCGATAGGGACCGAGGCCGAGCTTTCGGACGTCCTGCGGCCCTATGGGCTGCGTGGGCCGGTTATCTCCAGCGAGGACGTGAACGCGGAGCGCGACAGGCGCACGGCTACACTCTTCGCCCACGGCGGGGTGGCCTATCAATGCGATGACAGGAGCCAGCAGAACATCACGGCCAAGGGTGCGCAGGCGAAGTTCGCCGTCATCGCCGGTGCGCAGGCCAATGATCTGCGCTGGGCGAACCCGAACGCAGACTTCGGCTGGATCGCGACGGACAACAGCGTCACACCGATGGACGCACAAACCATGTCCGCTTTCGCCGATGCCGCCGACCTATGGGTGACATCGCATATCATGGCGGGTTTGGCCCTGAAGCAGATGGACCCGGTCCCGACCGACTTCGAAGACGGGAAGTGGTGGCCTTAATTTAGCAGCGGACGGCCGGAGCTTCCGCTCCGGACGGCGGGCCAGCCGGCAAGCATGAACCCGCCCGACAGCGTCAAAGAATAACCGTCGCGCCCGCGCCCTTTCGGGCAACGCGAGCGTGGCCGATTCTCGAAAGTGCCTAAATGGCCTCCAACGCATTGTTCACAGATGTTGCACCCGTCACCCCGCCGGCCGGCTATATTGGCGGTAAGCGACGGCTCGCCTCGCGCCTGGTCGAGGAGATCGCCCTGCATCCTCATCGCACCTACGCGGAGGCGTTTGTCGGGATGGGCGGCGTCTTTTTCCGCCGCCGATCGTCGCCGGCGGCCGAGGTCATCAATGACCGCAATGGTGAGGTCGCCAATCTCTTCCGCATTCTCCAGCGCCATTACCCGCAGTTCATTGACACACTGCGTTTCCAGATCACGTCGCGACGGGAATTCGAGCGCCTGAAGGCGAGCGATCCGGCCACATTGACAGACTTGGAGCGTGCCGGACGCTTCCTCTACCTCCAGCGGCTGGCATTCGGCGGGAAGGTCGCAGGCCAGAACTTCGGCGTTGATCCGCGAGGCACAGCCGGATTCAACTTGCTGCGCCTCGTCCCTATCCTGGAGGGGGTGCACGAGCGCCTTGCCGGCGTCGTCATCGAGAACCTGGACTGGCTGGCATTCATTGACCGATATGACCGGCCCGAGACGCTATTCTACCTTGATCCGCCCTACCACGGCTCCGAGGGCGACTATGGCAAGGAACTGTTCGGCCGCGAGCAATTCGCGCTGATGGCAGAGCGCCTTGGCCGCCTGCGGGGCCGTTTCATCCTCTCGATCAACGATGTCCCCGAGATCCGCGAAGCATTCGCCGACTTCGATATGAGGCAGGTCGAGCTGCTCTATACGGTGGCCGGAGGCAAAGGCCGGCCGGCAAAGGAGCTGATCATCACTTCGAAGGGCACTTGAGAGGGCCTTGAAAGGCCGATGAGCGGGCCGCTACAGGAGGCCGAGTGCTCTAAAAGCCGGCGTCAAAAACTCAAAATCGCGCGTCACGCTACACCGCCTCTCGCGCTTCAGGCATACTCCCCGTCGGTCCCTCCCATCGGGAACACCGATCATGACGGTGGTTGCGTGGGGAGGGACCGGCGCCTCGCTCAGCGGCAAGACGTTTCCGTGGGGGAGAGGGCACCGGCCACCGAGGCGCGGGGCCGGGCGGGCGTGCCCGGTTCACGAGTGCCCCCGCCTGCCTGCCTGTCGGCGGGGCCCCTCTGTCCGGCCGGACAGAGGGGGGTGCGAAGGGACGGAGGGCAAGCAAGCATGCCCATAACCACAATGAGCTTCAGGCAAACGCATCCCCAAAAGCCCGACCGGGCGTCGTGCCGTTCGCCCGAAGACGGCGAATCGTCCAGTATGATGCGGGGTCGTCGGGAGATCATCGGGAGATAGAATGTTCTTTATCGCCTCGAAGCTTGTCGGGTTCGTCATTCAACCGCTGAACCTCGTCGCGCTCTTTCTGCTTGTCGGGCTGGTCGCTTCGCTGCTCAAGCTGAAACGGCTGTCAGTCCTGTTCCCGGCGCTTGCGCTGTTGGTCCTCGTCGTTTCGGCGTGGACCAGCGCCGGCTCGGTCCTGCTGGAACCGCTGGAAGACCGGTTCACCCGGCCGGCTACGCCGCCTGAGGACGTGAAAGGGATCATCGTCCTCGGTGGCTTTTTCGAAGGAGGCATCAACCTCGTGCGCCACGGCTACGAATTGAACAACAGCGCCGACCGCATCGTGGAAGCGGTGATCCTTGCGCGCAGATACAAGGATGCGGAAATCGTCGTCACCGGTGGCAATGGCTCCCTGATGCTGGCCGGCGAGGGCGATGCCGTCACCGCGCCGCGCCTTCTCGAAGCGCTCGGGATCGCTCGCGAACGGCTGCTGCTCGAAACGCGCTCGCGCAATACATACGAGAATGCCGTCTTCACCCGCGATCTCGTGAAACCGAAGCCGGGCGAGAAATGGCTTCTGGTCACGTCCGCCTTCCATATGCCGCGCTCGATGGCGCTTTTCCGCAAGGCGGGGTTCGATGTCGTTGCATGGCCGTCGGATTACCGTACCGCCGGAGACGAGCGTCTTTCGCTGGCACGCGACAACGCCATCGACTGCCTGCAGAACATGACGCTTGCCATACGCGAGTGGGTCGGGCTCGCCGCCTATCGCCTGTCCGGAAAGATCGACCGGATATTCCCCGTGCCTGAATAGGCTTGCACCGGGGCGCCGGCCCGACGACATAAGGTGATGTCGTGCGCGCGATAGCGGAAGTCGGCGGATATCCGGCGTCCGGGCATCAAACACGAGAAAGATTGGAAGAGATAGATTGGCGAATTTTCGTGGAACCTCCGGAATGTTCCTCTCGGTTTTCGACCTCTTCAAGATCGGCATCGGCCCGTCGAGTTCGCATACGATGGGGCCGATGACGGCGGCTGTCCGCTTCCTCGACGAGCTTGCCGGCGACGACTGGCCGAGGCCGGTCGGGGCGGTGGTCGACCGGATCGCGGTCAGCCTGCACGGTTCGCTCGCCTTCACCGGCATCGGCCACGGCACCGACCGCGCGGTGGTCCTGGGATTGACGGGCCTGACCCCGACCACCGTCGATCCGGACAAATCCGATGCGGTCCTTGAGAGGATCGCCGCCGAAAAGCGGATCGAGCCGCCGGGCCATCCCGGATATCGTTTCGATCCGCAAAAGGACCTCGAACTCGACCGAAAGCATCCGCTGCCGGGCCATGCCAATGGCATGATGTTTTCCGCCTATGACCGTGACGATCGGCTGCTGCTTCGCCGGATCTATTATTCCATCGGCGGCGGTTTCGTGGTTTCCGCCGAGGAATTGCAGCGGATGAAGGCCGACAGCCAGAAGCCGGAGGAGAGGGGCGTGCCCTATCCCTTCGCCAATGCCAGGCAGATGCTGGAGATGGCCAAGGCGAGCGGGCTTTCGATCTCCGACATGAAGCGGGCGAACGAGGAAACCCGCATGAGTGGCGCCGAGCTCGATGCCGGGCTCGATCGTATCTGGGGTGCCATGAGCGCCTGCATCGACCGGGGCCTGTCGCAGGAGGGCATCATGCCCGGTGGGCTCAAGGTCCGCCGCCGCGCCAAGAAGCTCAACGAGCGCATGGAGGAGGATTGGCGGCAGAATCGGCCGAACCCGCTGATGGCGAATGACTGGTTGTCTGTCTACGCAATGGCGGTCAACGAAGAGAACGCCGCCGGCGGCCGCGTGGTGACGGCGCCGACCAACGGGGCGGCAGGCGTGGTGCCGGCCGTGATGCGCTACTGGCGCCGGTTCCATGTCGATGCCGACCCGCATGGCACGCGCGACTTCCTGCTGACCGCTGCGGCGATCGGCGGCATCATCAAGCACAACGCCTCGATTTCCGGTGCAGAGGTCGGTTGTCAGGGCGAGGTCGGATCGGCCTCGGCGATGGCTGCCGCCGGACTATGCGCGGTGATGGGCGGCACGCCCGAGCAGATCGAGAACGCCGCCGAGATCGCGCTGGAGCACCATCTCGGCATGACCTGCGATCCGGTCGGCGGGCTGGTGCAGGTGCCGTGCATCGAGCGCAACGCGCTGGGCGCCGTGAAGGCGGTGACGGCGGCGTCGCTGGCGATCAAGGGCGACGGGCAGCATTTCGTGCCGCTCGACGCGGCTGTGGAGACGATGCGCCAGACCGGCCACGACATGAACGAGCGCTACAAAGAGACCAGCCAGGGTGGGCTAGCGGTCAATGTCGTGGAGTGCTGAACGAAAAATCCGGCCGCGAGGTGCGGCCGGATGACGATAGCGGGCGCGGATATCGCGCGTGCCGTCCTTCCGTATGGCTTACGGGCAGAACCACATCGGTCCGACGACGATACAGCCGCGGGTGTGCCAGTCGCGAGGACGGCTGCGATAGCGATGCCAGCCATGCGGAGCCGAGCGGTAGCGTTCTCCGGGCCGGTAGCGCGAATGATGCCGCTCGTACCGATCCCTATGCGAACGGGAGTCACGACGATCTTTGTGATACCGGTCCTGGGTCCTGTGAACCTGGGTCTGTTGGTGGTCGCGGCTGTCATGCCGTCGCGTATAGTCGTTCGGCGCGGCAAAAGCTGACGAGGCAACAAGAGAGGATGCCAATATTGCAGCGGCAATATATTTCAACATGAGCTTGAACCTTTCAGGATTTCAAAGAATCGCCCCGCCCGTTACTGATCTAGCAGTTTATTTAATGCTTGATAGCAGGAAAGGTTGCGGTGACTGGCGGCTGCATCCTTGTGGAGATGCGTCGGTCGGCGCTTGACCTCCGCCCGCCTGACGCTAAACCATAAGCCATGCCTCTCAACATCCTCAAATTGTGCGTCGGCTGCGACAGCGTCGAAGACCTCGAGGAATGGATCGATTTCCGTCTCGAGGAAAAGCGCCGTGCCGGCGAGAAGCCGGAGCATTTCCATACGACCCGCATGGTGCCAAAGCGGGTGGACGAGATCACTTCCGGAGGCTCGCTCTACTGGGTGATCAAGGGCAACGTCCAATGTCGTCAACGGATCACCGAGATCCGGCCGTTCAGGGACAAGGACGGCATCGGCCGCTGCCATCTGGTGCTCGAGCCGAAGGTCGTGCGCACCGAATGGCAGCCGCGCCGCGCCTTCCAGGGCTGGCGCTATCTGAAGCAATCGGAAGCACCGGTGGACGTGAGGGAAGGGCGTAACGGCTGGTTCGCGCTGCCACAGAATTTGCGGCGCGAGCTTGCCGAACTGGGGTTGCTGTAGGGCGCGTCTACCGGGCGATCATATCGGGCGCATCGAGATCGATGCGTACGGCCGGTCGTCCGTCAGGCGCAAAAACCCTGATGCGGACACGCGCCGCCGGCTGCGATGCCCGCCATGACCGTGCGCCGTGACTGAGCAGCAGGGCGACAAGGTCGCGGGTTTTGAACCGGTTGCCCGGGCTGCGGAAGTCCGCGAGCCTTGTCGCGGCATGCCGCAACGTGCTGAAGCCGATGCCGCGTCCCTGCGTGTACGGCACGGATCGCGCCTGCGGACGCAGATCGACAGTATTGCCGTCCTGTTCTTCCGTTACCACGGCCTTCCCCCTTTACTCGACACCATCCAGGGTATGCCCCATCCGAAATCTGTCGCGCCTTCTATTGCTCCACCGCGTAGCAGGCGATCTTGCGCTTCTTCAGCGCGCCGCAGGCGTCCCATGCCTGCGCCTTTGACGAGAAGCCGCCGAAGCGTGCGCGATAATAGGTATCCCCGCCTTTCTGGTAGATGGCGGTGAAAGGCGAGGCATCGGCCAATATGGTCGGCGCCTTCTTGCTCGCCTTGTCGAGGATGGCACGAGCCTGCGTTTCGCTGTCTGTTGCTCCGATCTGGATCGCCCAGCCGCTTGGCCCCGTCGAGGACGTGCTGACCGGATCGACATCTTTGGTAGCGATCGCTTCCGCGACCTTGAGGGCTGGACGCGAGGTAGGCGCAGGCGCCTCGGAGACCAGTGCGAGGGCTTGCGTCTCTGGCTCGGGGGCAACCCGTGCAGGCCGCTTATCCGGGGTCGGCGCATCGTGACGCGGCAGCGCGACTGCAACGGCGGCCGGCGCAACATCCTGCCGCGAGGCGATATAGTCGCCCGGGTCGCCACGGCGCGAGGCGCGCGGCAGGTATTTGCGGATCAGTTCGGCCATCTCGGCATCGCGGGAACGGCTCGTCTTGCCGCCCAGCACGACGGCCACGATGCTGCGCCCGTCGAGTTTCACGGACGTGGCAAGATTATAGCCGGAAGCGCGCGTGTAGCCGGTCTTGATGCCGTCCACGCCGTCGATGCGCCCGAGGAGATGGTTATGGCCGTTGATCCGGTGCCTGCCATACTGGAAGGAACGGGTCGAGAAGTAGCCGTAATATTGCGGGAAATGCTCGCGCAGCGCGATGCCGAGAAGGGCGATATCGTGCGCTGTCGTTACCTGTTGGTCGTCCGGCAGGCCGTTGGCGTTCTTGAACGTCGTGCGCGTCATGCCAAGCCGGCGCGCGGTTGCTGTCATGGTGCGGGCGAAATTAGGCGTGCTGCCGCCGAGCATTTCGCCGAGAGCCGTTGCCGCGTCGTTCGCCGAACGCGTTATCAGGGCATAGATGGCGGTTTCGACGGTGACCGAGCCGCCGGCCTTCACGCCAAGCTTGGTCGGCGGCTGGGAAGCGGCCTCTGCCGAGAAGGGCACCGGCGTCGACTTCGATATCCTGCCAGAGCGCATTGCTTCGAAGGTGAGATAGAGCGTCATCATCTTGGTCAGCGACGCGGGATACCGCAGGGCGTCTGCATTCGATTCGTACAGCGACTTGCCGGTCTTCGCGTCGATGACGATCGCCGAATGGCGGTTCGACGCCTGGGCGGAGCCTGACCATGCCATGATAGCGACCATGAAGGAGATGATGACCGTCTTTGCCGTGCGCGAGACGAATTTCGACACAAACACAGAAGCCACTACTACCTTGCCCACAGCCTTGCCCTTGGATTTTATTGCCGCATTCGGGCCGTCGAGGCCCGTGAGATGTTGAGTGGTAAATCTATTTGAGGCCGCGTTACCAATCCGTTTATGGTAACCGTAACGTTCATAAATTCTTTCGCGTTTGAGGAGTCGGCAGCACGCGCTCGAAGTGTCTCCGGGTCATGCGGATTGACAATTTGTGCAATGCATCTACATTTTGTGCATCGCGAAAATTCCGGACTTTCAGTTGAATGGAAAGGTTCATGGCATGACGCATGCGTTCGAGGGGGCAGACGCCCTTGGCAAGGAATTCATCGATACCGGTCTGAAGAGCTTTGCCTCGCTCTCAAAGAGCATCCAGGCGATCGCGCTCGATGCGACCGAATACACCAGGAAGAGTTACGAGGACGGCAGCGCTGCGCTCCAGAGGCTTGCGGCGGCGAAGTCGCCCGAGGCGGCCTTCGAGGTGCAGACCAGCTACGCCAAGAGTGCGTATGAAGGGTTCATCGCCGAAGCCACGAAGATGATCGATCTCTATACGGAACTGGCGCGCGACGCCTACAAGCCCTTCGAAGAGATCGCGCCGAGGGCGAAATAGGTTTTTCCTCCGGCCTTTCATCGAAAGAGCCCGTTTGGACCCGGTCGCGACGAGCGGCCGGGTTTTTTGTTTCTGCCGCATGGCTGACGAAATACGGGTGTCAGTTGTGAAGACCGTATTGTCAGCGCGCTAGAAGGCCTTAAAATTACGGGATGGATACCTACATGTCGGGCTCTCGATCAAGCTCGGCGAAAGGAAGGCAACGATTGACGATCGGCCGGGAACCAGCGCGGTGTCGCGCCGTTACCATGCAGGCGGGCCAGGACCGAGGAAATGGCACCGGGCGCGGTACGGCTGTCATTGCCCGGCCCAGGCAGAAAACAAAGAAGCCGAGCCTCTATCGCGTACTTATTCTGAACGACGATTACACCCCGATGGAGTTTGTGGTGCATGTGCTGGAGCGTTTTTTCCAGAAGGACCGCGACGCCGCCACCCGCATTATGCTCCACGTTCACAATCACGGTGTCGGAGAGTGCGGGGTCTATACATTCGAGGTCGCCGAGACCAAAGTGACGCAAGTCATGGACTTTGCCCGTCAGCATCAGCACCCGCTGCAATGCGTGATGGAGAAGAAGTGAGGAATGAATGCCGGCTTTCTCCCAAGGCCTAGAACGGGCGCTGCATCAGGCGCTCACTTACGCAAATGAGCGTCACCACGAATATGCGACGCTCGAACATCTGCTGCTTGCCCTCATCGATGACGCCGACGCAGGCGCCGTCATGCGGGCTTGCAACGTCGATCTCGATGAACTGAAGCAGGTTCTCGTCACCTATATCGACACCGAACTCGACAATCTCGTCACGGGTTACGACGAGGATTCCAAGCCGACGGCGGGTTTTCAGCGCGTGATCCAGCGCGCCGTCATCCATGTGCAGTCTTCCGGCCGGGAAGAAGTGTCGGGCGCCAACGTGCTCGTCGCCATCTTCGCCGAGCGCGAGAGCCACGCCGCTTATTTCCTGCAGGAACAGCAGATGACCCGCTACGACGCGGTCAACTACATCTCCCACGGTATCGCCAAGCGGCCGGGAGCGGGCGAATCGCGGCCGCCGCGTGGGGCTGAGGAAGACCAGCCCGGAGCCAGCGGCGGCGCTGAAGCGGAAGAGGGCGGCAAGAAGAAACAGCAGCAGGATGCCCTTACCGCCTACTGCATCAATCTGAACGAGAAGGCGCGCGCCGGCCGTATCGACCCGCTGATCGGCCGCGAATCCGAGATCGCCCGCACGATCCAGGTGCTCTGCCGCCGCTCGAAGAACAACCCGCTTTACGTGGGCGACCCTGGCGTCGGCAAGACTGCCATCGCAGAGGGACTTGCCAAGCGCGTGGTCGAGGGCGAGGTTCCGGACGTTCTGATGAACGCGACGATCTTCGCGCTCGACATGGGCACGCTGCTTGCCGGAACCCGCTACCGCGGCGATTTCGAGGAGCGGCTGAAGCAGGTTGTCAAGGAACTCGAGGAATATCCGGGCGCGGTCCTGTTCATTGACGAGATCCATACGGTGATCGGTGCCGGCGCCACGTCGGGTGGCGCGATGGACGCTTCGAACCTCCTGAAGCCGGCGCTGTCGTCCGGCGCCATCCGCTGCATCGGCTCGACCACCTACAAGGAATTCCGCCAGTTCTTCGAGAAGGACCGTGCTCTCGTGCGGCGCTTCCAGAAGATCGATGTGAACGAGCCTTCCGTGGATGACGCTATCGCTATCATGAAGGGCCTGAAGCCTTATTACGAGGACTTCCACAAGGTCCGCTACACCAATGAAGCGATCAAGGCGGCGGTCGAGCTTTCGGCGCGCTACATCAACGACCGCAAGCTGCCCGACAAGGCGATCGACGTGATCGATGAGACGGGCGCCTCGCAGATGCTGCTGCCCGAATCACGCCGACGCAAGACCATCAGCGTCAAGGAGATCGAGGCGACAATCGCTACGATGGCCCGCATCCCTCCGAAGACGGTGACAGCCGACGACGAGAAAGTGCTGGCGACGCTCGAGGACGAACTGAAGCGCGTCGTCTATGGGCAGGAGACGGCGATCTCCGCGCTCGCCTCGGCAATCAAGCTGGCGCGGGCCGGCCTGCGCGAACCGGAAAAGCCGATCGGCAGCTACCTGTTCTCAGGCCCGACCGGCGTCGGCAAGACCGAGGTCGCCAAGCAGCTTGCCGCCTCGCTCGGCGTGGAACTGATCCGGTTCGACATGTCGGAATATATGGAGCGGCACACGGTGAGTCGACTGATCGGCGCGCCTCCGGGCTATGTCGGCTTCGACCAAGGCGGCCTGCTCACCGACAGCGTCGACCAGCACCCGCATTGCGTGCTGCTGCTCGACGAGGTCGAGAAGGCGCATCCGGACCTGTTCAACATCCTGTTGCAGGTCATGGATCACGGCAAGCTGACCGACCATAACGGCAAGAAGATCGACTTCCGCAACGTCATCCTCATCATGACGACGAATGCGGGCGCGGCCGATATGGCTAAAGCCGCCATTGGCTTCGGCTCCTCTAAGCGTGAGGGGGACGACATGGAAGCGATCAACCGGCTGTTCTCGCCGGAGTTCCGCAACCGTCTCGATGCGATCATCCCGTTCGGCGCCCTGCCGGTGCCGGTCGTGCATCAGGTCGTGCAGAAATTCGTCATGCAACTCGAGGCGCAGCTTGCCGAGCGCCGCGTGACCTTCGACCTGTCGCCTGAGGCGATCGCCTGGCTGGCGGACAAGGGCTATGATGAGCGCATGGGCGCGCGGCCGCTTGGCCGCGTCATCCAGGAGCATATCAAGAAGCCGCTGGCCGAGGAGGTACTCTTCGGCAAGTTGAAGCGCGGTGGCACGGTGAAGGTTACCGTCGTCGACGACGAATCCGGCAAGCCGGGCCTGAAGCTCGAGGCCATCGGCGACGAAGTGCCGGTGAGCCCGAAGAAGGAAGACCCGAGGAAGGCGCCCGCGCCGAAGAAGACGGCGAAGAAAGCTTCGCCTGCGAAGGCGCAAGCGAAGCCAAAGCCCACTGCCAAGGGTCCTGCCGGCCGATCCGATGCTCCTGCGTCAAAGGGCAAGAGCGCGGCCAAGCGCAGCATTGTCCCGCAACTGCCGCGCAAGTCCTGACAGGGGCCTGAACCAAGGCTTCTCCCGATTCGTTGGGAGAAGCCTTTTTCTTTTTTGGATCACGTCCTTCCGGATTTGACATGCTAACCGCGCTCTGATGCTGGAGCAGACCGAAACCATTCTCGAGGGAAGCGCCGCTGCCTGGTTTCTTCGCGGCGTTCTGGCCACCCTTTCGGTTCCCCTGATCATTCTCATAAGTGCCTTCGTCGGCTTTGCCGGCCTTGCCCATGAATCGGGGCTGACCATGGCCGAGACCGTGTTCATGACAGGCGTCGTATGGGCACTGCCGGGCCAGGTCGTGCTGGTCGGCTCCGTTCTGTCCGGCAGTTCGCTGGCGGCGACGGCCTTCGCGGTCGCCTTGTCGTCCGTGCGGCTGATGCCGATGGTGATGGCGCTGGTGCCGGAAATGCGTACCCGATCAACGCGCAGCTGGGTGCTGCTCCTGCTCTCGCATTTCATCGCCGTGACATCCTGGGTGCTGGCGGCCGAGCGGCTGCCAGACGTGCCGAGGGAATGGCGCACAGCTTACTATGGCGGTCTCGGCTCGACCCTGGTGCTGGTCAACATGGTCGTGGTGGTGATCGTGTATCTGGTGGCACCGCATCTGCCTACAGCCGTTTCGGCCGGGCTGTTCCTGCTGACGCCGATCTATTTCATCACGTCGCTGTGGGGTTCGGCCCGGGAATACGCCGCTCACTACGCCATGGTGCTCGGCGTGGCATTCGGGCCGATCTTCCATATGATCGTGCCGGGTTTCGATCTTCTCGGCGCGGGCCTAGTCGGCGGTTTCGGCGGCTACGCGCTGCATCGGCTTTTCAGGCAGGAGGCCACGCGATGAGCTTTTCCGCCTTCGATGCATGGTGGTGGCCGTTTGCCTTTATCCTTGTTGCCGGTTGGCTGGCGACGGATAGCTGGCGCTATCTCGGCGTCGCCTTCGGTGGGCGGATGGCGGAGGATTCCGAATGGCTGGTGCTGGTGAGAGCCGTGGCGACCGCGCTTGTCGCTGGCGTCGTCGGCAACCTGATATTCTTCCCAACCGGTGCGCTCGCCACGACGCCGGTGTGGATACGGGTAGCGGCGGTCACGGCCGGCTTTGCCGCCTATCTCGCGCTGGGGCGGAAGATCATCGTCGGGATTATCGTGGCCGAAGCCGTCTTCGCAGCGCTGCTGCTCGGGCTATGAGAGCGGCGCTGCAATTGACCGATATGATCTGCCGGCATATCTGACCGTTATCCGGGTGGCCGCAGGTTGCGGAACGGTCATAAAATACGGCTGCAAGCGATTGACGAACGAAAAGAAAATAGCCGTTGCGCCCATGATGGATTGGACCGATCGTCATTGCCGGTACTTCCACCGGCAACTGACGCGGCGGGCTGTCCTCTACACCGAGATGGTCGTGGCAGACGCCGTGATCCATGGCGACTGCGAACGCCTGCTTGGCTTTTCAGAGGCCGAGCAGCCGGTGGCGCTTCAGCTTGGCGGCTCCGATCCTGGAAAGCTGGCCGAGGCGGCGCGGATCGGGGCAAGTTTCGGCTATACGGAAATCAACCTCAATGTCGGGTGCCCTTCGGATCGCGTGCAATCGGGGACATTTGGCGCCTGCCTGATGCGCACGCCTGATCTGGTCGGAACCTGTGTTGCGGCAATGAAGGCGGCCGTCTCCATCCCGGTCACCGTCAAATGCCGGATCGGCGTCGATGAACAGGACCCCGAAACCGCACTCGACGAACTGGCCGATGCGGTATTCGCGACAGGTGCGGACGCGCTTTGGGTGCACGCGCGCAAGGCCTGGCTGGAAGGACTCAGCCCGAAGGAGAACCGCGACATCCCGCCGCTCGACTATGACCGGGTCTATCGGTTGAAGGCACGCTGGCCGGACCACTTCATCGGCATCAACGGAGGCATACGGACCATCGCCGAGGCGCGGGAGCATCTTGCCCATGCCGATGGGGTCATGTTCGGCCGTGCCGCCTATCACGAGCCCGGAATGCTGGCCGGTGTCGACGAGCTTCTCGGGCAGCGGCCGACCGAACCGGTCGATTTCGCCGAAATCATCGAGACGATGGCCAACTACGCCGTGCGGCATGTCGAGCGGGGAGGGCGGCTTGCCCACGTCACGCGGCACATGACGGGTCTGTTCCACGGCATGCCGGGTGCGCGGCGTTACCGGCAAATCCTCTCGACCGACGCGACACGTCTCGGGGCGGGTGCCGAAGTGCTTCGCGCCGCCTTTGCCGCCGTCGGATTAGCATCCGCGGAAGCGGCGGCATGAGCTTTTATTCGCGGATGTCTTATTCCCGAAACCTGTTCCCGTTTTCGGGAAGCATGCATCAGTCGTAGAAAACCATCCGGTCGCCGCGCACGTCGAAACCCGCCAGCGAATTGATGAAATTCATGCCGAGCAGGCTCTCGACGAGGCTGCCGGGCGCGGCTACCAGCACGGCCATGTGCCGGCGCTTGATCGTACCCACCGAGAGTTCGTCGATCGTAATACTCGCCGCCTGCGCGGAGCCATTGGCTGTCATGACAGGCAGATTGTAGTCGAGCTTCGAAACATCGATGCCGGCGCGACTGGCGGCATCCGCGGTCAGCACGGTCCGTGTCGCGCCGGTGTCGACGATCATCGAGACGCCGGCACCGTTGACGTCGGCGCGTACGCCGAAATGGCCGTTGTCGAGCTTTTGCAATGTGACGACGCTGCGTCCGTTCCCGCCCACGGACGAGAGAGGGCTGCCCGGAATGAGCCCGGCGGTGACACGGTAGGCGACATCCTGCAGTTCATAGCGATACTGGAAACCGGCGATGAGCACGAACACGACCGCGATCCAGATGGCGATGTCGCGCGCTGCATTTCCCATGAGGCGCCGCGAGCCGACCACACCAGCGGCGATCACCAGGCCCCAGAGCGCGAGATAGACGCCGTGGCCGAACCTTTCGTTGCTGATGCCGAAGGTCGATCCCGAATCGTTGTTGGCGACGAGGAGGATCAGGGCGACCCCGATAGCGCCCAGCAGGAACCAGAGCAGGCGGTTTCGCATGGTTTCACCCGACAGAACCTCTTTCGCGCGCCATGCGGGCGCGACGCGTTTCACGTCGCGGGCGTCGTTCGACCGTTTCAAGACGGGCGGGCAGTTCGTCCATGATCTCGCGCCGTGTCTCGGGCGTCATGGTCAGCCAGGCGCCGATCTCATCGCGCGTGCGTCCGCACCCGAAGCAGTAGCCCGTTTTCATGTCAATCGAGCAAACGAGGATGCACGGAGATTCGATCGCGGTCATGGAAGTTCCTGTCGCCTTGAGTCACCACATGATATTCCAGGTCGCGCTTTGCAAGTATGCCGTAAGCGACAGTGCGCCACGGCTGAAACAGATGACGGGCGATTGCGGGCGGCGGCCCCTGACGCTATGCCGCTCTCGGCTATTTCTCCAGCCTGCTTGAACGGTACTGAAATCGATGACCATCGGCTTGCCCTTCGACGATTTTCGCACATTGCTTGCCGCGCCGCCGTCCATGGACCAAAAGGCGGCAAACCGTGTCTCGCAGGATTTTCGCCGTTACGATGAGGCCGGCGGCTCGCTCGGACGTCTGGAGGAACTCGCAATCTGGCTGGCCGGCTGGAGCGAGCGACCGCGCCCGATGATCCTGCGCCCGTTGCTCGCCATCTTCGCCGGCAGCCACGGCGTCGCGGCCCGCAACGTTTCGACCTTGCCGGCCGGGGCGACGGCGGCGATGGTCGAGCGCTGCAGTTCCGGCGCCGCGCCCGTCTGCCAGCTTTGCTCGACCTACGATCTTGGCCTGAAAGTCTTCGATCTCGCGCTCGACCTGCCGACCGGCGACATCACGGTCGAGCCGGCGCTCGACGAAAAGGGAACCGCCGCGACCATGGCCTTCGGCATGGAGGCGATTGCCGGCGGCACCGATCTCCTCTGCCTTGGTGCTTTCGGCGTCGGCAATTCGACGGTCGCCGCCGCGATCTGCGCGGCGCTTTTCGGCGGACGCGGAGCGGATTGGGTCGGAAGCGAACCGGGGGCGGACGGTTCGATGAAAGGCCGCAAGGCTGGAATGGTGGATGCCGCCCTTTCCGTGCATTCGGGCCATCTCGCCGATCCACTGGAAGTGCTGCGCCGTCTCGGCGGACGTGAATTCGCCGCGGTCGCCGGTGCGATTATCGCGGCACGCTCCGAGCATATTCCCGTGGTGCTGGACGGTTATACCGTGATCGCGGCGGCTGCGGTCCTCCACGCCGTAAACCCGGATATGATCGGCCATTGCGTGCTTGCGGGGCTTTCGGGCGATGAAGGCGAGGCAAAGGCGGCCGCTCGCCTTGGGCTCAGGCCGCTCTTCGATCTCGATATCGGCGAGGGAGGCGTCGCGGCGGCGCTTGCCGCCGGCCTCCTGAAATCGGCGGTCGCCTGCCACGGATCGATTGCCGTCTCAGGCGTTCACTGACCACCTGTCAGCGGCGCGCGGCGCGCTTCGGCTCGGTCGTCGGCATGGCCGGCAGTTCTTCCATGACGCGCGATGCCGGGAAGACGGCCAGCGCCTCGGTACCCTCGCGCAGCTTCGAGATCAATTCGAACTCACCGCCATGCATATGCATCATGCCCTGCACGATGGGGAGGCCGAGCCCGGTTCCCTGCTCGGCGCTCTTGATGGCGATGGAGCCCTGGCCGAAGGCGGAGAGAACCACGGGTATCTCCTCAGGGGGAATGCCGGGGCCATTGTCCTTGACGGAAATGTACTGGCCGCCGCCGACGGTCCAGCCGACGCGTACGCGAACTTCTCCATTGCTTGGCGTGAACTTCACCGCGTTGGCGAGGAGATTGAGCGTGATCTGGCGGATGGCCCGTTCGTCGCCATAGAGCCTCGGCAGATTCTCCTCGAATTGCTGGATAATGCGGATGCTCTTGTTATGGGCTTTCAACTCCATCATCCGGCAGCAATCCTCGACGATATGCGCGAGCCGGAGCGGTTCCTCGTTGAGAACATAGCGGCCTGCCTCGATGCGCGACAGGTCGAGGATTTCGTTGATGAGGTCGAGCAGGTGCTGGCCCGAATCGTGGATGTCGTGCGCATACTGCCTGTAGCTGTCGTTTTCGAGCGACCCGAGCACTTCCTTCGCCATCACTTCAGAAAAGCCGAGGATGGCGTTGAGCGGCGTCCGTAACTCATGGCTCATCGAGGCGAGGAAACGCGATTTGGCCAGGTTGGCTTCCTCTGCGCGACGCCTCGCCTCGTCCGACATGGATTTGGCGGTCTCGAGTTCCGCGATCAGCGCATCCTTCTCCGAGCGAAAGGAAAGCAGCATCGCAGCGGTACGGTTCAGATGGCTGGCGATATAGGAGAAGAAGGGCAGGGCGAGGAACAGAAGCCCCGCCATGATCGCCTCGACCGGGTTGGAGAGGTTCGCGCCGAAGGCCAGGTAGGCGGCGACCGGGAGCGCGAAGGTCACGACCAGCGCATAGCGGAGCGACGAAGCGATCAGCGCCGTGGCCGCGATTGCGATCAGCAGCACCACCGCCTTGATGACAGGGAACTGGTCGACGCGGCATTCCGGGCAGCCGAGCCAGGCGAGATAGGCCCAGCCGAGCCCGCTGAGGAAATGGCCGACGAGAAGATTACGCGATGCTGCCGCCGCGTCGATTGCCGAGGTCTCGGCCTGGTCGATGCGGCGGGCAGTGACCGCGAGCACGGCATAGAAGGTCACCGTGCAGAAGGCCCAGATCAGGATTTCGCCGCTCATCCCGGCGAAGAGCCCGGCAGCGGTGACGAGCAGCACCATCAGTGGAATGGCGGGTGCACCGCCGATAATAGCGTGGGCGTGCAGCTTCAGAAGTTCACGGTCGAAGACGGGATTGCCCGCCTGCTGGGACAGGCGCTCGCGCGTGCGGCGCACCGCACGAGCCACATCGCTATGGCGATGCGGTTTCCTGCGGTCGACGATGATCTTATCCGCTGTTCGCGAGGGCTGTAACACCGTTCCGTTCTTGCCGGTAAGTCCAGGCCCACAAACTACGGTTGAATGATTAAGAGACCCTTTTGGAACAAGGCCAAACTCTATCCTTGCGGTAGCGGTCCGCGCCCCTGTAAGCAGGGAGAGGAAGGAATACGGCGATGAAGCTTTATGACGGAGGGCGCGCTCCGAATCCGCGCCGGGTGAGAGTGTTCCTTGCGGAGAAAGGCCTCGAGGTGCCGCTTGTTCCGATCGACATGGGCGCGCTCGGTCACCGCTCGGAGGAAGTCGCCCGCCGCAACCCGCTGAAGCGTCTGCCGGTGCTTGAGCTGGACGACGGCACGGTCATCACCGAATCTGTCGCCATCTGCCGCTACTTCGAGGAACTTCACCCCGAACCGGCGCTCTTCGGCAAAGGCGCGCTCGGCAAGGCAATGGTGGAGATGTGGCAGCGGCGCATGGAACTGAACTTCATGTTCTGTGTCGCGCAGGCGTTCCGCCACATCCACCCCGCCATGAAGGATTGGGAGGTGCCGCAGATCCCGGAATGGGGAGAAGCGAACAAGCCGCGGACGCTCGAATTCCTTGCTTTGCTCGACGACGAACTGGCAAACCGCGAATTCGCGGCTGGCGACGACTATTCGATCGCCGACATCACCGGACTGATCGCGGTCGATTTCATGAAGCCGGCGAGGATCGCCATGCCGCCGGAATTCACCAACGTCATCCGCTGGCATGAAGCGCTTTCCGCGAGGCCGAGCGCCGGGGCCTGAAACGGAATGTCCGAGACACTCGACGGCCTGCTTCGTGAGATCGAGGCTTGCCGGATTTGCATGGAGCATCCGAAAAAGCCGCTTCCACATGAGCCCAGGCCGGTGCTCGTCGCTTCCACGAGCGCTAAAATCCTGATCGCCAGCCAGGCGCCGGGCACGCGTGTCCACGCGAGCGGCGTGGCTTTCGACGATCGCTCCGGCGACAGGCTGCGCGATTGGCTGGGAATGACAAGGGAGCAGTTCTACGATCCATCGCGGCTGGCGATCGTACCGATGGGCTTCTGCTTTCCCGGCCTCGACGCGCATGGCGGCGACCGGCCCCCGCGTGCTGAATGCGCGCCGGCATGGCGCGCGCGCCTGCTAGCACTGATGCCGCAGGTGGAACTCGTCCTCGTCATCGGCCTTTATGCGCAACGCTGGCATCTCGGCGCAGACCGCGGCGCATCGGTCGACGCGACGGTGCGCGACTGGCGGCGCATCTTCGAGAGACCGGGCCGCCCGAGACGCCTCCCGCTGCCGCATCCGTCCTGGCGCAATACGGCTTGGTTGAAACGCAATCCTTGGTTTGCAGGGGAGGTTCTGCCGATCCTGCGAAGCGAGGTGTTGCGCCTTACCCGGTGACGGGATTGGATGAAAATTTTTTATCTGATAGGCTATATCCGGTAGATAATTGTTGAAACAGTCGTGAAATTCGCTACGTACGGCAACAAATTTCTACTGGAGAACGATCAATGGACCGTCTCGACCGTAAGATCCTGCGCCTCCTGCAGGAAAACGCGACGCTTGCCGTTGCCGATATCGCCAAGAGGGTGGGGCTTTCGACGACGCCCTGCTGGCGCCGCATCCAGAAGCTTGAGGAGGAGGGCGTCATCCGCCGCCGGGTCGCGCTGCTCGATCCGGTCAAGATCAACGCCCGCGTCACGGCCTTTGTCTCTATCCGCACGGGGTCGCATTCGCATGAATGGCTGAGGCGCTTTTCGGAGGTGGTGCAGGAATTTCCCGAAGTCGTCGAATTCTACCGCATGAGCGGCGATGTCGATTATCTCCTGCGCGTCGTGGTGCCGGATATCGCCGCCTATGATTCCTTCTACAAGCGGCTGATTTCGAAGATCGATATCCGCGACGTCTCCTCCGCTTTCGCCATGGAGCAGATCAAATACACGACCGAGCTGCCGCTGGATTATCTGGTGATCGAGAAGGAGGCCGCCAACTCGGCGGCCTGATTCTTGCTCCTGCGGCGATAAGGAAAGCGCCGCTCGGTTACCGCTCCAGTCGGGCCAGAAGCGAGGACGTGTCCCAGCGGCGGCCACCCATCTGCTGAACGTCTTTGTAGAACTGGTCGACCAGCGCAGTCACCGGCAGGCGTGCGCCGTTGCGGTCGGCTTCCGATAGGCAGATGCCGAGGTCCTTGCGCATCCAGTCCACCGCGAAGCCGTAATCGTACTTGCCGGCGTTCATGGTCTTGTGGCGGTTTTCCATCTGCCACGACCCGGCCGCGCCCTTGGAGATCACCTCGACCACCTTTTCGATGTCGAGCCCGGCTTTCTTGCCGAAATGGATGCCTTCGGCGAGGCCCTGGACGAGGCCGGCAATGCAGATCTGGTTGATCATCTTGGTGAGCTGGCCGGAGCCGGCCGGCCCCATCAGCCCGATCATGCGCGCATAGGCGTCGATGACTGGCCGTGCCTTCTCGAATGTCGACTGTTCGCCGCCGACCATGACGGTGAGAACGCCGTTCTCGGCACCCGCCTGACCGCCGGAGACCGGCGCGTCGAGAAAGCCGAAGCCACCTTTTTCCGCCGCCGCGGCGAGTTCACGCGCGATCGCGGCTGACGCGGTTGTGTTGTCGATGAAGACAGAGCCCTTCTTCATCGACTGGAATGCGCCGTCGGCGCCGAGCGTGACGGAGCGCAGATCGTCGTCATTGCCGACGCAGGAGAAAACGAAGTCCTGATCCTTCGCTGCTTCTGCCGGCGTCGGCGCGCTCCTGCCGCCATTCTCGGCTACCCATTTCTCGGCCTTGGCGGCGGTGCGGTTATAGACAGTGACCTCATGGCCGCCCTTGTTCTTCAGGTGCGCGGCCATCGGATAGCCCATCACCCCAAGACCCAGAAACGCAACTTTCGCCATTCTCTCGCTTCCTCATTCCGGTATGGTGCAGATATTATTCCTAAGGCACTGGGCGTGCGATGTACGCCGCTCAGTTGCCGTAAATGTCGAAATCGAAATATTTGTCGTTGATCCTCTTGTAGGTCCCGTTCGTGCGGATGGCCGCGAGCGCCGCGTTGAACCGCTGCACCAGATCGGTATCGCCCTTGCGCACCGCGATGCCGGCGCCTTCGCCGTGGATTGCCGGGTCCGGTTTGATCGTCCCCAGGATGCGACAGCATTGTCCGGCATCGGTCCTTAGCCAGTCGTCGAGCACGATCCGGTTATCCATCGCCGCGTCGAGACGGCCTTCGGCAAGGTCGTGCTGGTAGCCGGCGATCGTCTTGTAGGCTTGAATGGTACTCTCCTTGTATTTCGCCCTGGCGTATCGGGCATGGATCGTCGACCCCCTGACGCCGAGCGAGAAGCCTTTCAATTCTTCCGGTGTCACGCCGGTGAGCGCCGAATCCTTACGCACCACGATTGCCGGCGTCGTCCGGTAATAGGCATGCGTGAAATCGACCTTCTTCCTGTGCTCCTCGGTGATCGCCATGGAGGAAATGATGGCGTCGAACCGGCCGGACTGAAGGGCAGGGATGATCCCTTCCCAATCCTGTTTCACGAAGGTGCAGTTCGCCCCCATCTCCGTGCACAGCGCCTTGGCGATATCGATGTCGAAGCCGACGAGATTGCCATCCGCGTCGATGTTGTTGAAGGGCGGATAGGCGCCTTCCGTGCCGATCGCAAGCTTCAACTCGACCGCGGGGGCATGCGCTTCGGTGTCGGTGGCACGTGCCGTGGGGATCATGGCTGCGAAAGCGACGGCCGCCAGACATAGGTTCCTCAGGATTCCCATATAGGTCCTTCTGCCCCGCATGGGGTCACGGGCCGATCGAGCCGCATCCGGCTCCCGGCAAGGCGGGCGCGGGTATTCCCATTGCTTTCGATGAAAATGCAACCGTAAATCCTTGCGTCGAAAAGGATTTATGACACATGGCAACGGCATTCATCCGAGTCCCGTTTCACGTTCGATGAAATCCGCGAGGCCGCTTATGTCGTCGAGATCGAAAACCGGTACGCCCTCGCCGATCACGGCATGGTCCGCGGCGATCGCCGCGATATGGGGATCGATTGCGGTGAGGGGGCTTCTGTCCTTGGCCTCAAGCCGACGTGCCTCGATCTTGCGGTGCGCGCCTCGTTTGTAGCCCTCGACCAGGACGAGATCCGTCGGGGAAAGGCGGGAAAGCATGTCGTCCAGCGTCGGTTCCTCTTCATCGCCGAGTTCATGCATCACTGCCCAGCGGCGGCCGGAAACGATCGCCACTTCCTTCGCGCCGGCCTTGCGATGCCGGAAGGAGTCGGTCCCTTCCTTGTCGATGTCGAAATAGTGATGCGCGTGCTTGACGGTCGCAACCTTCCAGCCGCGCCCCGTCAACTCGCGCACCAGCGCCTCGACCAGTGTCGTCTTGCCGGAATTCTTCCAGCCTGTGACGCCGAATACGCGCATCGTCATTTCATGTTTCCCTGCCAGCAGCCACAGCGCCTCCTCCATATCCGCCGGCGCGGTGATGGGGAAGAACCGCGTTCGGTCCGCAATACGATTGTCGCCGCCGAACGTTTCCCGTCGAGTGCGGCGCTACGACGACGGATCGGGGTTCTCTCTCCGGCGCCACACTTGCCGTGGGAGGCCGGTTGCGTATCCCCGTTCCCGCTCGACAAGCTGCACCGGGGATTATCGCCGTGAAGCGGAAAGCGTGGAGAAAAAGGCCCGGAGAAATTTTACCGGCCAAGCAGGATCAATGGGTTAGGCGGGTGATTGGCGTGGTTTTTTCCACGGACCTACATCCTGTCTCCAAATTCAGGAGTCGAACAAGATAATTTTGCCGGCGGGGACGCCTGTGCCAGCCGTTTTCGCAGCACGGGCCTTCCAAACCGACGGCTTGCGGCTACGCCTGCAAGCGCGTAGCTTGCGCCGCCGATTAAAGACGATTGAAGTGATGGTCTATCGCCTGCCGCCGCTGAATTCGCTTCGCGCTTTCGAGGTCGCGGCGCGCCATATGAGCTTCCAGAAGGCCGCCGAGGAGCTCAACGTCACCCCATCGGCGCTTTCCTACCAGATCAGGCAGCTTGAGGATTTTTTGCAGGTGCCGCTCTTCGTGCGGCTGAACCGGGCGGTCCGGCTGACTGACGCGGGCGAACGCATCGCGCCCGGCATCCACGACGCGTTCGAGCGCCTTGCCGAAGCCATGGGACGCCTGAAGGGGCCGGCGCCCGCCAATGTGCTCACCGTGTCGACCGGGCCGGCCTTTGCCGCCAAATGGCTGTCGCCCAGGCTGCACAAGTTCCTGGAACGCTATCCCGAGATCGATATCCGCATCTCCGCTAACCTGAAGCTGACCGACTTCCGTTCCGACGAAGTCGATCTTTCCATCCGCTTCGGCGGCGGCAATTATCCCGGCCTCCATGTCGAACGGCTTGCCGATGAGCATGTCCTGCCGCTCATCAGCCCGCGGCTTCTGGAGCAGTTGGGCGGCCGCCTGCGACCGGAAGATCTGGGCGGCGTGGCGCTGCTCCATGACGACTCGGCGAATTTCATGATCAACGCGGTAAGCTGGGCGGACTGGTTGCGGCGCGCGCGCGTCGCCAATGTCGATCCGACGCGCGGCCCGCGCTTTTCTCATGCCGATCACGCGCTCGAAGCGGCGCTCGACGGCGCCGGCATCGTGCTCGGACGTCTGACGCTCTCGATGCGCGACATTGCGTCGGGGCGGCTCGTCGCGCCTTTCGATCTGATGGTGCCGGCCCAGGCCGGCTTCTATTTCTGCTGCCTGCCGGAACGGCTCGACGAACCCAAAATCCGGGCTTTCCGTGATTTCCTGTTCTCGGAAATCGCCGCCGAGCGCGGCGTTCTGGAAAATTTCAGGCAAGCCAAGCGCAGCGCGTGACAAACGCGGTCCGACTCCGTCATCCCCTTGTAATGCAAACGGCTTATGCGGCCGACAATCAGCCGGCCGGATGACCGAACGGGGTGCGACCGAGATGCAACACCGGTCAGAAAGAAAGAGATCGGTAATACAACTTCACTAAAAATTAATTCGTGTAATTTGAGTTCATGATAGCGTTCATCAGGGCTTGGGGACGGGAATGTGGTGATTCGGACGCTCAGAGCGGAACTGCATCGGATGCGATCAAAGGGTAGACGGCTGTTTGCCTTCGGCGGGAGAAGCGACGCCACTCCTGTATCCTCGATGCGGACGTTCTGGGGCCTGATGCGGGCTTACTGGTTTTCCGACCGCTGGAGAGAGGCCTGGAGCCTCACCCTTTTGATCGCCGTGCTGACGGCGCTGGTGAGCAAGGCAAGCGTCTGGATCGCCGACTCTTCCGGCGAACTGGTCAATGCCATCGCCTTCTTTCACGACAAGGACACGCACTCGCCGCTGGCCGCGGTCCTTTCCAGCGCGGGCATGCTGCTGCTCCTGGTCGTGATCAAGGATGCCGGGTTCAACGGGGTGCGCGGCTATATCTCCGCCACTCTCCATCGTCGCTGGCGCGGCTGGCTCGACGACCGTTTCAATCAGGCGCTCCTGAGCGACAGCCACACGCATTTCCACGTCCAGCACGGGACGGGCGACGACAATGCCGCCCCCGACAATATCGACCAGCGCGTTCAGGAATCGATCAAAGGCATGACCGGCGGCGCGATCGGCCTCGCCATGGGTGTATTGAGCGTGCTGACGTCGCTGTTCTTCGTCGGCCAGCGCTTGATCGAGACGTCCGCGCCGGTGCACGGACTCGAATTCCTCGGCATGTATGGCAGCGCTGTCCTCGCCTTTGCGGCCGTCGCCATCTATGTCCCGCTCAACACCTATGTCGCGGTCAGGCTCGGCCGTATCCTGGAATTCATCAACATCGCCATGCAGCAGGCCGAAGGCAGCTACCGTGGCGAATTGACGACGCTCTTCAGACGCAGCTTCCAGGTGGCGGCCTCTTGCGGCGAGAAGGTGCAGAAGACGATGCACGATCGACTTTATGTCGATATCGACGAGAACTGGGCGAAGCTCAACAAGGTCAGCGCGGTCTATACGTCCTTCCAGCACGTCTACGACTTTTTCGCCGCGCGCATGGTGGCCTACGCTCCGGGGCTCATCCCCTACATCAACGAAAAGATCAGCCTGCGCTCCTATATAACCGGCGCCGAACTGGTTAACTCCCTGATCGCCCAATGCTCCTGGTTCATCCATGTCATGCCGGCGATTGCGACGCTCAGGGCCAACAGCCGGCGCGTGACCGATCTCGCCAAGGCGATAGAGAAGGTCAGCGACCCGGCCGAATTCTACCGCTCGACCGGACTTTCGGATTTCCGCTACGGTCGCCAGAACGCCCGTTTCGGGCTTACCGTGCGCAAGCTCGAACTGATGCACAAGGGCGACGAAGCATTGCCGTTCCTGACGGCCACCGGCCTGCGTTTCAGGCCGGGCGAATGGACCTTCATCAAGGGCGATTCGGGCTGCGGCAAGACGAGTCTGCTCAAGGCGCTGAACGGGCTTTGGGCCTATGGGCGGGGGGACATCGTCTATCCGCAGGGCGTCGGCGCTTTCTATGCGTCGCAGGACATCAAGCTGCAGGCGCTGACACTGAAGCAACTCGTCTGCCTGCCGGACGACGACGAGCTGTTCTCCGACGCACGTGTCGCGGCCGCGCTCCACAAGGCGGGGATCGGAGACTTCATCGAATTCCTCAGCGACGGGATGTGTGCCGGCAAGCCCTGGGATCAGGTCCTGTCCGGCGGCCAGAAGCAGAAACTGATGCTGGCGCGCATATTGCTGCACAAGCCGGGGCTGCTTTTCCTCGACGAGGCGACCGGAGCGCTCGACCCGGAGGCGCGGATCGCCTTCCATCAGGCGATCAAGGACAATTGCGCCGAGGCGACCGTCATCAGCGTCATGCATGAAAGCGAGCCGCCGCGCTCGCATGCCGGCGTGGAATTCTACGACAGCATACTCCACATCCAGGACGGCACCGCCGTCAAGGCTGGCTGGGAAGTTTTCTGGCCGCAGCAGCAGACCCCGAATCGCACGGCCGCGCCGGTGCATTAGACCGTTTGGACGATCAGCCGCCGGTGACGCTCATATGCCGCGCCACCGCGGGCCGCTGCGTATTCCGGTCGATGATGAAATCATGGCCCTTCGGCTTGCGTCCGATGGCCTCGTCGATCGCCTGGGAGAGGAGCTCGTTCCCCTCCGATTGGCGGAGCGGCGTCCTCAGATCGGCGGCGTCGTTCTGGCCGAGGCACATATAAAGGGTACCGGTGCAGGTCAGCCGGACCCGGTTGCAGCTTTCGCAGAAATTGTGGGTCATCGGCGTGATGAAGCCGAGCCGTCCGCCGGTCTCGCCGACCTCGACGTAGCGCGCCGGCCCGCCTGTCTTGTAGGGAATGTCGGTAAGCGTGAACTGTTTCTCGAGTTCGGCGCGCAGCAGGGAGAGCGGCAGGTACTGGTCGGTGCGGTCGGCGTCGATCTCGCCCATCGGCATGGTCTCGATGACCGTCAGGTCCATGCCGCGCCCATGCGCCCAGCGCATCAGTTCCGGTAGTTCGGCGTCGTTGAAGCCCTTGAGAGCGACCGCATTGAGCTTGATCCTGAGGCCGGCGCGGTCGGCGGCGTCGATACCCTGGATGACCTTGTCGAAATTGCCCCAGCGCGTGATGGCATGGAATTTCACAGGGTCGAGCGTATCGAGCGAGACGTTGATCCTCTTCACGCCGCAATCGGCAAGCTCGTCGGCGAAGCGCGACAATTGCGACCCGTTGGTGGTCAGCGTCAATTCTTCCAGCGAACCGCTGCCGAGATGACGCGAAAGTGAGCGCACGAGATGCATGACATTCTTGCGCACGAGCGGTTCGCCGCCTGTCAGCCTGAGCTTCCTGACGCCCTTCTCGATGAAGACCGTGCAAAGGCGGTCGAGCTCTTCCAGCGAAAGCAGATCCTTCTTCGGCAGGAAGGTCATGTCTTCCGCCATGCAGTAGGTGCAGCGGAAGTCGCAGCGATCGGTTACGGAAACGCGCAGATAGGTGATGGCGCGTCCGAAGGGATCGATCATGCTGCTCGTATCGAAACTCATATCCTGCCCCGGTCGTTCACCGGCCCGACCGCCTCCCGTCAGGCCCCACTCTGGGAATGTCGGGCGTCGCCGGGGAGGTTTCAAGCCGTACGAAGGTCATGGCCTAACACCCCGCCGGCTCTGAAGGCAATTCGGGCCTCTTGTGCCAGACCAATCGTTTTCCATGCTTATTTCGCCGGCACCGCTTCAATCGGCAGGCCGGCCTCGCGCCAGGCGCCAAAGCCGCCTTCTATATGCTTGACTGGCGCCAGCCCCATGTCCTGCACCGTTTTCGTGGCAAGCGCGGAGCGCAGGCCGCCCGCGCAGAAGAAGATGAATGTCTTGCCGGAGGAGAAGACTTCCTTGTGATAGGGGCTTTCGGGGTCGACCCAGAATTCGAGCATGCCGCGCGGTGCGTGGATCGCACCGGGGATCTTTCCCTCCCTCTGCAATTCCCTGACATCGCGTATGTCGACGAGGAGGACGTCATCGCTCTTGGCGAGATCGGCCGCCTCGGCGGGCGTCACCGCTTCGATTTCGGCGTTCGCCTCTTCGAGCAATGCCTTGTAGCCTTTCTTCATCGCGGGCATATGCGCTCCTTTCATTCCACTCGGAAATTGACGTCAACAGATTGTGATCGAAATGGCACGCTGCCGGCTCATTCTAGCCGGGTGCTTAACGTCCCGGCAATGAATCACTATGCTTAATAGGACGTGTCCTGCAATGCTGCCCGGACGGATGACGGTTTTGTTTTGTATCGGTGCCCGGGCGGTGACGGGAAGGGTGGCTTTCCACTCGTCCCGTATTGTTTCAGCCAATTCTGATCGCGACAGGTGACATTGTGAAAGCTTTTCGACGCCGCATCGCGGCGCTGCCATTTCTGGTGCTCGGCGCGACCGTCGTGATGGGAGTTCCCGGTGCGTCCGCGCAAAACCTTTTCGAACGGCTCTTTGGAGCGCACCGTTACGAGCGCGGCGATCGCTACGACACGATGCGCGACCGCGGCCGCTATGATGGGGGCGGCGATTACAGGGAGCAACCCGCTGCACAGCCGCAGACGCCGCGCAAGATAGCCAAGATCAGCGGCCCGACCTACCGCGCCTACAAGCCCGATCAGCTTGCGCGTGTCGATTTCACGCCCGTCATCAAGGCCGAGCACGAAACCACGTTCCAGCCTTCCCTGCAGGCGAGCGGCTTCGAGGAGGCCCGCGCCACATTGGCCGACTTCGATCTTTACGCCACCAAGGACGTGGCCAAGGCGCTGAACGACTACTATTCGAAGAATCCGGATTTCATCTGGGTCAGCGGCTTCGGCCCGAACAGCCGTGCGAAAGAGGCGCTCCGGGTACTCGGCGAAGCGGCGAGCTACGGGCTCAATCCGGCCGATTATGCCGTCACGGTGCCGTCGGTCGCCTTTTCCATCGACGATACGGCCGGTCGCATGCGCGAACTGACGCGCTTCGAAGTGGAATTGTCGGCGCGGGTTCTGCGCTACGTCCACGACGCCTATGATGGCAGAGTCGCTCCCGACCGCATGTCCGAATATTACGACCTGCCGGTAAAGCCGATCGACATGGTGGCTGTGCTCAACGATCTCTCGCACACTTTCGAGGTGCGCGAATACCTCGAGGCGAAACATCCGCAGGCTCCGCAATACCAGCAGCTCCGGACGGAGCTTGCTGCGCTTCGCGACAGCCCGGAAAACGACATCGTCATACGGCCCGACCTGCTCTTGAAGCCGGGTGGCAGCGATCCCGATCTCCCCAAGATCCTCAAGTTGATCTCGCTGAAGGCGGACGACGCCTTCAAGGCGGAATATGGCACGCTCCTGGATGAGAACGCGACGAACGAGACTTATTCGGAAGACCTCGTGCCGCTGATCAAGGCGGCACAGAAGGCCAACGGCCTTGCCGCCGATGGCGTGATCGGGCAGCGCACCGTGAAGACTCTTGCCGGCGAATCGAATGCCGCCAAGATCGCCAAGGTGACGCTCGCGCTCGAGGAAATGCGCTGGCTGCCGCATACGCTCGGCGATCAGTACGTCTTCATCAACGAGCCGGCCTATCGCGTGACCTTTACCAAGGGCGGACAGCAGCTTCTTTCGATGCGCGCTGTTGTCGGGCGCCCGACCAACCAGACGACCTTCTTCTACAACCAGATCGATGAAGTCGTCTTCAATCCCTATTGGGGCGTACCGCAGTCGATCATCGTCAACGAGATGCTGCCCAGGCTCGTCAACGATCCAGGCTATCTCGATCGCGCGGGCTATGAGGTCACCGATATGAAGGGAAACCGCATCCCTTCGGCCGCCATCGATTGGGGCCGCTACGGTACGCACATCCCCTATAACGTCCGGCAGGTGCCGAGCGATGATAATGCGCTGGGTGAGCTGAAGATCCTCTTCCCGAACAAGCACGCCATCTACATGCACGACACGCCGGCGAAGAGCCTTTTCAAACGTGACATGCGCGCCTTCAGCCATGGCTGCGTGCGCCTGCAGGAGCCGCGCGAGATGGCGGCCGCCGTGCTCGGCACCAGCGTCGATGCAATCGCCGCCAAGCTCAAGCAGGGCCATTCCTCGCAGAAGGTTCCGGTCAAGATCCCGGTCTATGTCGCCTATTTCACGGCCTGGCCGGATGCCGACGGCAAGATGCAGTTCTATGATGACGTCTACGGCCGCGACGGGCATCTGACGGAAGCGATGCAGAAGACGGACGCCGCGCGGGCTCCGGTTTCGCAGGAAGTGTCCGGCGCTATCGAACGGGCCGACAGCGGCGCCGATTCGAAACTATAGTGTCATCGCGCTGAAGCTGCTTACGGTGCCTATAGCGCGCCGTGCGCGCGCTCGGCGCGGCGTGCGGCGTCGACCTTGTCCTGCAAGATCTCTTCTTGCGTCTTGGGCGCGCTGTAGCGCTGCTCGACCGTCATGGGCCAACCACCGCCGCAGGCCGAAAGCGCAAGCAGCATTCCGCCGAACATGGACGCGGCAAGGGCGATGCTGAGCCCGGAGCGCAGCAATACCGCCGAAGTCGATCGGTTGCCTGTATTGGTGGTCCTCATCCCGTTTTCCCCGCCGGCTGCTTCCTTGGGCGATGGTGGGCGATGACGGGCTCGAACCGCCGACATCTTCGGTGTAAACGAAGCGCTCTACCAACTGAGCTAATCGCCCTTCCGGCGCTCGTTTAAGGGTTTCCAGCGTGCGCGGCAAGGGAATTTCCGGCATCCCCTGCCTTCCTGCTGGGAGGAATCGCGATTACCGTGTATTCGCACCATCGATGGCAAAGCGGCGCCGTCCGCGTACGGCCTGAAGGTGTATTTCATCGACTTTACGTATCAGCGGTTCCGTGCCTTTGCCTTGCGCGGCGGCGGGATAAGCAATCACCCGTTGAGCCGTGCTGTTCGAGCGTGGCTGGCCGCTTGACACCACATAGGTAACCGCTTAATCAGCCGCCACGACGCAGCCACCGGCAGCGTCGAAGCGCGGGTGTAGCTCAGTCGGTTAGAGTGCCGGCCTGTCACGCCGGAGGTCGCGGGTTCGAGCCCCGTCACTCGCGCCATCTAACCTCTTGATTGCCAGAAGCCGTTAATGTTGCTCGTTGAGCCTGAAGAGGTTTGTCTCATCGGGGCAGGGCCGACGTGACGGCAAGAAGAGGCAAGCTGGACACCCTGAGAAAGGGCAATGCCCGGTCACCAGCCGCACCCGCATTTAGCTTTCCCTTAGCGGCCTGATGATGCCATGAACCGGCGATGCGCTCAGTACCCGCTTGAGAAAGCGCTGCGTTGGCCGCTCGAAATAAGTATATGAAAGCAGCGCGAATATTACGGTGACGATCATCGCACATAGATAGATGGCAAGTGCCGCCAGAAAGCGCTGCGGAGGGAAGATGTCCAGCAGCCGCTCCACCTTCTCGAGAACGATGGGATGGATCAGGTAGAGTGAATAGCTGGCGGCTCCGATCGTCAGGAGGAGCCGGTTCCTCACGGCATATCCCGAGTGCTCCAGCCGTGTTGCGCCATAGACGATGGCCGCGGCTGGAATTCCGTACATCAATACTCTCGCCGACCTGATCTCGCCAAACACGAGATCTCCCAGGATCAACCCTGCAATCCCGCCGATAACCATGAAAGTCGCCATGCCGACGCTTTCGAGCGGCCGGTACAGAAATCCTGGCGGGATGGAGGCGATCGCCATTCCAAAGAGGAATTCGAAGATGATCGGATGGTCGTAATAGCTCAGGTACCGGTAGTGGGCCCAACCGGCAAGCGATATCATCGCAAGGAAGAACGCGGGAACGACAAGCGGCCAGTATCTGGAGCCGCGGAAGACGAGGGCGATGGCGAATATCGCATAGAAGAACATTTCGAAAGTAAGGGTCCACCCGACGAAGAGAATGGGAAAGTAGGAACTGGGGAACCTGGCTCCTGCCATGCCACCCTCGATATGGGGGAGGAAAAGCAGCGACTGAACAAGCCACTCCCAGTCGAAGTGAGAAGGATCGTGTTCGTAACTCCTGGCCGCGAGTATCATTACGAGGAGCCAGTAGAGCGGAGCAATCCGGATCAGCCGCTTTGCAAGGAACGAGGCAGGATTTGTGTCACCCCGGCGTGTCGTTTCGAGCATGATGAAGCCGCTGATGACGAAGAACAGATCGACGCCGGCCGAGCCGACAGTGGTGTTGAACAAGTAGGGAAACGTGTTCCCGTGGCTGTGATGCCAGTCAAAGAGGATGTGGTCGCAAACCACCATCAGCGCGGCGACCGCTCGCAATATCTGGATATTGACGATCACGTAAAATACCCTGCCTGCTCACGTGGTGGAGTAATCATCCGGCAACGGTCGGAGGCAGGGCAACACGCACAAAAGGATACCGAATCGACATATATAGGCGCTGCGTGAAGACTGGCTTGGGCAGAATTGTCAGGTCCTTCGAGGATCGGTACCGCTTTCGACCTATGTCCTGTCGGCCCCATCGGCGGACATCGAACCAAGTGGCGAAAAATATCGGTACGTTGCCCCGGAGGTGGTTCCAGACCGTTGGCGCTCCGATTGATCTTCCTTACGTCAAACCCGCGCCAAGTTTGAGAAAGATCAATGCCTGGACGATACCATTCTTGCAATGGCTGGCGAAGGCGACACAGGGAACGCAGAAGGACATGACAAGCTACACCGGCACGGCCAAGGCGCTGCACTGGACCATCCTGGCCTTGCTCATCGTCCAGTTCGCCCTCGCATGGACCATGCCGCACATCGGTCGTGATACTCCCGTCACAACCCTGATCAGCCTGCATTTTTCCTTCGGTGTGCTGATCCTCCTGGTGGCTGTCCTGCGGCTCGCGTGGCGCATCGGCCACGGAGAGCCCGAACCGGAGAAAGGGATTCCGCAGTGGCAGACGATGCTGGCGCGTATCGTCCACTGGCTCCTCTACGCGCTGTTGTTCCTCCTGCCCGTGCTCGGCTGGACCAACGCTTCCTGGCGTGGCATGCCGGTTTCGTTCTTCGGTCTCTTCACGATGCCGAAGATCATGGCCACCCGCGCTCCCGGCTGGGCATGGACGGGCGATGTCCACGCATTCCTGTCCGAATATGTCCTGCTTGTATTAGTGGGATTGCATGTGGTCGCCGCGCTTTATCACCACTTCGTCCGAGGCGACGGCGTATTGCGGAGAATGCTGCCTGGAACGTAGTGAGCGCCGCGTGGGTGTGGCCGAGTTTACTCCCCATCCGCCTAATTGACCCTCCGAACCATCTTCACCTTGGTCGCTCGGCGCATCTTCACGCGCTCTCGTCTGGAAAGCCTGATCGGGTCGTGGTTGAGTGCTTTGACGGGAGGGAAGTGGGCGATGCGGTACGTGATATTGGGCGTCTTGCTCGGGCTTTACCTTCTGAAGCTGTCCGGCTTTTGCTTCAGCCAATGGGCTTACGTGAAAGACTGCTCTTTGTCCCCTCCCAGTGATGGGTGACTCTCAGGTACTTCCCGATTTCAGTCCCAACGCCTTCCTAAGCGCCTTCTCCGCGACCTCCAGCCGAACCGCATCGCTCCCCGTAGTCCTTGGGATGAAAGATCGGTCAGTAGCGCGGCACGGCGCTAGCGGTTCACGGACGTCTGATCCGCTGCGGTTGGCCGAAGGGCCACTTGGCAGGCTGACGCATCGGCACTGTCCCAGCGGCATTGTTGCGCGGCCGAACGCGGGTCCGCATGCCAGTGCGCGGCAAGTGTAAAGGCTACCGCTCCAATGGAGCCCGCAATTGCCAAAGCGGGAAGCAGAACATCCGTGACAAACGATATAACACGCCACACGCTCGCCATGCCCACTCCCCCCAAGCGGTCCCCGATCCTGCCGGTCGGATAGCTGTAGCATTGGCTCTGAGCGGTCGCTACGGAAATCGCCTACACGAACCCCAATGCCTCCCTCGGCGCCTTCTCCGTAACCTCCAACCGAACCCGATATTCCCCGGGGTGTCGCCCGAGGATCAAATCTCGGGTTGCCTTCCGGATCCCGGCCAGTTCGAGGAGGTCCGCCATCCGGTGTCGTAGCGAATGGTTCGGTGAAATCGTCTTGTCGGTGACGACTGCCCGGACGTGTTTGCCACTTGCCGCTGGGGCCGCGCCGCTTGCGGCCGAGCGTCGCTCAGCCTCCGCGTTTGCCTTCAGGCCTCGGCTTCCGCATGGCCTAAGAGAATGACGATTTTCCGGTTGGTTGTCGAACGCTGGACGAAGATGGTTCGAGATTTTGGCGGTGTACCCCGAGGGAAGCTACGCGCCCCGAATCTCCTTGGATTTCCTGCCTTTCAGGAAAAAATTGGCTCCCCGGGACGGATTCGAACCATCGACCAACCGGTTAACAGCCGGTTGCTCTACCGCTGAGCTACCGGGGAACTCTATGCAGGCGCGCAGCGTATAGCAAACCGGATCGGGCATTGCAAAGGCACAATCGGTAATTTTGCTCCACGATAACGGAAAGGCGACGCGCGCTGGCTTTCGAGGCTTTCCTATCCCATATGATGCGACCTGAACCGTTTCCAAGAGCCAGGGCACTGTGATGACCATGACCGAAGCGGAAGATCGCTACACGACATCGGGTTCCGAGGAAGGCCGGACGATCCATCTCTTCGGCAAGGCTGTCCGCCTGCCGCGCTCCCGGGCCCAGCGGATCGCTATCGGCATCGTGCTGGTGATTCTCGGCATGTTCGGTTTCCTGCCGATCCTGGGATTCTGGATGATCCCGCTCGGCTTGCTCGTACTTTCCTATGAATTTGCGAAGGTGCGGCGCTGGCGGCGGAAACTGCAGGTAGGCTGGGGCCGGTGGCGCAATCGGTGACCTGATGCGTCAAAGAACGCCATGCGCTCCGGGATCGGCGATCCTGGTCTGAAAAGCTGACGGCACTGCAGTCTGGAGGCCTCGCCCGGAATCGAACCGGGGTGCAAGGATTTGCAGTCCTCTGCGTAACCACTCCGCCACGAGGCCATATTTCAAGCTATACGGCAATGGAAAGAGGCACTTAGATCGAAAGACCTTGCGATGCAAGGCGGCTATCCTGAATTATTACGCTTTTCCCGTATTGGATCGCCATCCGCGGAAGCACGAGCAGGTAGAAACGGCATCTCCATTCTGAAGCATGCCGGTCGGCGTCAGGCGATTCCGAGGATCGTCTTGGCCTCCCGGGTCGATGCGAGCGGTCGCCCGGCATCGGCTGCAATGCTGGCGATGGCCGCTACACGTTCGGCGTTGTCGCGCGCAACTCCTCCACCGGCGTTCCACAACGAGTTCTCGAACCCCACGCGGACATGGCCGCCACGCTCGATCGCGGCTTGCAGCGCAGCGGTTTCACCTCGGCCAAAAGCGCAGACCGACCATACGGCGCTGGCGGCGAGCCGGTGGCGTTCCAGGCCAGCGAGGAAGACGTCGAGATCTTCGCGTCGGCTTTCCTGGTCGTGGGTATAGCGACCGAGAACGAAAAGCAGACGCGGCTGCGGCACATCTCCGAAGTCTCCCCGGCGATGCAATTCCGCGAATTTGTCGAGATCGGCGTCGTCATAGAGAATATGCTGGACGCTGATGCCCTGCCGGGCTGTCGAGGCGAAGAAGGCGGATGCCTCAGGTTCACCAGCGCGCAGAATCTCGCGCAGCGCGATCGAAATCGCCGCAGGGCGGAGCGTGCGGACAAGTTGCATCTGCTCCAGGGGAGAATACCGGCCGACCGCTTCCGTCGTGACCTGGACAAGCATTGCGCCATTCGTGCGCCCGCGAATCGCATCGAGCGCCTGAGTGTAGCGATCGGCATCGAGCACATGCGCACCCGTCTCGTCGCGCACGTGAACGTGCATCGCGGCCGCGCCCTGGGCCAGACAGGCCGCGGCTGTCTCCGCCAGTTCGGATGCGGTCATCGGCAGGGCAGGGTGGTCGTTTCGGGTACGCCGGGCGCCGTTCGGCGCCACCATGATGAGCAAGGGGTCGGCGGTCATGTCTTACCTCGGTCTCTGGTCTGGGGCGCTATGACTGATACAGCCGGAAAACCGTCGCCTCCTGCCGTAGATGATCCCAGACGCGGAGAAGCGACGATCAGCGGGCCACCATGCGAATGTATGTCATTCCCCGCTGGCATAGAGCCAACGCGCCACCAGCGCGTCGGTATCGCTTCCGAAATCCTCGCGCGCGCCCTCGGAGAACACGGTGCCGTTCTTAACCACATAGACATAGTCGGTGATGGCGAGCGCCGCGCGGATATCCTGGTCGACCAGCAGCACCGCCTTGCCGAGATCACGCGCCAGGTCGCGCACGATGCGATAGATGATCTCGCTGGTCTGCGGATCGACGCCGGCGGTCGGCTCGTCGATCAGGTAGACGGACGGGTCCGTCATCAGGCTGCGCGCGATCTCGACCTGCCGCTGCTGTCCGCCGGAAAGTTCGCCGGCCGGCTGCGAGCGCTTCTCGCGGACGACTGGGAAACGCTCATAGGCACGCTCCAGCTTTTCCATGAGCACGGACTTTTTCGGCCTCGCATGCCAGAGCCCGAGCTTCAGGTTCGACTCGACCGTCAGATAGGGGAAAAGGCTCGGCCGCTGCGGGAGATAGGCAAGCCCCGCGCCCAGCATCTTGAAGGGCGGCTGGCCGGTGATGTCCTCACCGCCGAGCGCGACCCGGCCGCTGCTTGGCTTGAGGAAGCCGAAGAGCGCCTTGAGCAGTGTCGATTTGCCTGTGCCGTTCGGGCCGACGACGCATGAGATGTGTCCCGCCCAGGCCTTGGCCGAGATGTCGCGAAGGATATTGATGTCGCGCGTATAGCCGGCCACAAGGTTGTTACAGGAAAGCAGCGGTTCGGCGCTTGCCCAGTGTTCGGATTGCGGTGCGGAAGCGGTCTTGGCCATCCTTACCCTCAATTTACCCGCGTTCCGGTATAGGCGCGCACGACCTCCGGGTCCTGCAGCACCTCGGCAGCCGCGCCGTCCGCAATCTTGCGGCCGCGCGCCATCACCATGACACGCGTCACGACGGACTGGACGGCTTCCAGGTTGTGATCGACCAGAACGATGGTGTAGCCGTCGCGATTAAGCGCCCGGATATGCTCGGCGATCTGTTCCAGCAGGCGCGGATGGACGCCCGCGAAAGGCTCGTCCAGCAACAGCAGCCGGGGCTTCAGCATCAGCGCGCGTCCGAGTTCCAGAAGCTTTTGCTGACCGCCGGAGAGGGAACGCGCATAATCGTCCGTGAGGTGGTCGAGCCGCAGGAAGGCAAGCACCTCGCGCGCCCGTTCCTCGGCGGGGCCATGCCGCGCCGTCGCTTCTGAGAGCGCTGGCACCATCAGGTTCTCCAGCACCGTCATCCGGCGGAAGAGGCGCGGCACCTGGAAGGTACGGGCGACGCCGCGGCGCGCGTAGAGATGCGCTGGAGAGCGGGCCATATCGGCGCCCTCCACGACGATCGCGCCCTCATCGGGCTTGAGCGCGCCGGTGACCATATTGATGGTCGTGGTCTTGCCCGATCCGTTCGGCCCGATCAGCCCGACGATTTCGCCGCGCGAAAGCGCGAAGGAAAGGCCCTGCACGGCATGGACCCCGCCGAAATGCTTGGCGAGGCCTTCGACGGAGAAGAAGGGGGCGTTTTCCTCAGCCGGCATTGGATTTCTCGCTTGCTGCGGCGGGCGCGGCTGTACGCTTTGCGATCAACCGCCGCCGACCCCATTGCTCGATGATGGGGAAAAGCCCGTTCTGGGCGAAGCGCTGCACGAGGATCAGGGCAAGCCCCATCAGGACGAAGCGCCATTCGCCATAGGAGCGCAGCGTTTCCGAGAGAAGATAGACGACGACCGCGCCGATGACCGCGCCCGGCAGGCTCTCGATGCCGCCGATGACCGCCATGGCGATGACGAGGCCCATTTCGGGCAGGATCGTCATGTTCGGGGTCAGAATGCCGATGAAATGGCCGTAATAGATGCCGGCGATGGCCGCGATGACGCTGGTGACGACGAAGACCAGGATCTTGTAGCGCGTGGTGTTGACACCGCTGGCGCGCGCCGCGCCCTCGTCCTCGCGGATGGCGCGCAGGAAGAGACCGACGCGCGTGGCGAGCAGACCGTTCATGCCGGCGACGGCGAGCACCACCAGCCCGAGGCCGAGATAGTAGTAGGGCAGGTCGGAGCGGCCCGGGAACAGGCTCGGCACCGGCAGGCCGAGCATGCCGCGCGTGAAATCCTCCTCCGCGATCAGCACCATTCGGAAGATTTCCGAGATGGCGAGCGTGAAGAGGGCGAGGTAGGGGCCGGAGAGCCTCAGCACCAGCGCGCCGATCAGCGCGCCGGTCACGATGGCGAGCAGGACGCCGGCCAGCATCGCCGCCGGCAGCGGTAGGCCGAAGCGCGCGACGCAGAGTGCCGAGGTGTAGCCGCCGAGCGCGGCGAAGGCGACATGGGCGAAGGAGAACTGGCCGGCAAAGCCTGCGAGCAGCGCCCAGCTTGCCGCGAGCAGCGCGTAGTACCAGGCGATTGCCCCGACATGCGTCCAGTAGGGGCCGATGCCGGCAAGCGGCAGCAGGATCGCGACGAGGAGCAGCACCGCCTGCGTGATCCGCGAGAAAAGAGGGGAGCGCGTCATCGGGGCGCTCCTATTCGAGTCTCAGATGCGACCGGCCGAACAGGCCCGTCGGCCTCACGAGGAGCGTGACGACCAGAAGAAGCGCGCCGAAAGCCTGCGTGTAGGCAAGCGCCCGGTTGGGGTCTGGCAGGTAGCCGACGCCTAGGCTCTGAACGAGGCCGAGCAGAATACCGCCGGCGATGCTGCCGCCGACGGAGCCCATGCCACCGAGCACGATGATGATGAAGGCCTGCACCGCGGGCAGGTCGCCCATGGAAGGCGACAGCGCGAAGATCGGCGCGATCAGCGCGCCGGCCCCGCCGGCGAGCGCCGATCCGAGGCCGAAGGCGACGGTGTACATGCGGCGTGGGTCGATGCCGATGACGGCGGCCGATTCGCGGCTCTGGCTGACGGCGTCGAGCGCCTGGCCGAGTGCCGTGCGCTTGAGGAAGGCGGTGAGGCCGACGAGGAGCACGATCGCCACGATCGCGGCGATCAGCCGGTCATAGGGAAGGATCAGCGGACCGAACATCAATACGCCGCTCATGAAGGGCGGTGGGGACTTGGCGAACGGCCCGAAGACGACGAGGCCGAGATTGGTGAGCAGGATGGTCAGCCCGAACGTGACGATGATGGCATATTCGTCCTTGCGCTCGACCTTGTCGGTGTACATCGGCGCGATCACCAGCCGCTCGAAGACGACGCCGAAGACGAACAGCGCCACCATGGCGCCCACCACGCCGACGAGCGGCGGCATGTGAAGCGCGGTGATGATGTAATAGGAGGCGTAGCCGCCCAGCATGTAGAGCGCGCCATGGCCGAAATTCACCACCTTCAGCACCGAGAAGACCAGCGTCAGCCCGGCGGCCGTCAGCGCGTAGATGAGGCCGATGACGAGGCCGTTGACGGCCAGCAGGAGAAAATAGCTCATGAGCGCGGATCGCCTGTTTCGCGGGATGGGCGCATGGAGTGCCGGCGGCCTTTGTCAGGCCGCCGGCCATACGATCACTTCTCAGGCAGGATCTTGTCGGTCGTCGCCCATTTCTGCGGATAGACGATGGCCGCGTTCTCCGGCGTCTGGTTCATCTCGGTATACTGGATGATCGTGAAGGGCACGTCCATGAACTGGTGATAGGCCCAGTCCGGCGTCTTGGTCGTCGGGAAGCTGTAGGTGGCGTTGGTGCCTTCGTAGTTGATCTCTTCCAGTCCCTTGACGATCGCGGCACGGTCGGCCGAACCGGCCTTCTTGATCGCGGCGACGACGACGTTGAACGTGTCATAAGCTTCCATCGCCACGCCCGTCGGCGCGCGCTTGTAGCGTTCGGTGAACGCCTCGGCGAAGGCCTTGGCCTTGTCGTTCCACTGCGACTTGGGCTGGGCGACGTTGACGATCAGGAGGTTCTTGGCGCATTCGCCGTCGACCTCCCAGACTTCCTTCTGCAGGAGGCCGGACGAGCCGATCAGCGCGGTACCGGCCGTCGGCGCGAAGCCGAGCTGGCAGGCCTGCTTGACGAGCTGATATTGTGCCTGGCCCGCGATCACCATCTGGATGGCGTCCGGCTTCGGGCTCTGGTTCATCAGCCTCAGGAGCGCTGGCGTGAAGTCCTGCTGGTTGAGGTCGATCGTGACCAGCGAGTGGGGAACCTTCTTGGCTTCCAGTTCGTCGGCGATGACCTTGGCGCCGCCCTGGCCGAAATCGGTGTTCTCGGCAATGATGGCGATGTTCTTGAAGTGCTCCGCCGACCAGTCGGCCGCCTTGACATAGACAAGCGAATTGGACGGCGCGAGGCGGTAGACCTCGGGATACTGCTTGGCGGTGATGGCGTCGGACCACACGTCCGTGCCGACCCAGGCGACGCCGTATTTATGCGCTTCCTCGATCTCGGCGAGCGCAACCGAGGAATGGAACTCGCCGAAGATGGCGGCGACGTTGTCCTTGGTGATGAGCCGGACCGCCGCGGCGCTGCCTTCCGCCGGCTGGCCCTTGGTGTCCTCATAGGTCACCTTGATCTGGCGCCCGAGTACGCCGCCGGCCTTGTTCACCTCGTCGACGCCGAGCTGCACGGCCCACTGCATTTCCTGGCCGCCGGAATAGTTGCCGGGCGGTGACAGCGGGCCGACCCAGCCGAGCGAAATCGGTTCTTCGGCTCCGGCGGGCAGAGCCGCGAAGGACAGTGCCGAAAGCGCGAGCGCGGCGACACCGAGACAGGATTTAAGGGTGGATTTCATGCGAGCGTTCTCCCTGCTTCTTAACTTGATTGAATGAAACACTACACTCATTTTCATGGATTTGAAATATCCATTGCAGCATCAAATCCACAGGCGTAGTTTCACCTCATGTTGGAACCTGCCTTCCGCTCGCGCTTGCTGGAAGCCTACGAGACGATGCCGCGCCAGATTCGTGCGGCGGCGCAATGGGTGCTCGACAATCCGCGCGATGTTGCGCTTCTCTCCATGCGTGAGCAGGCGAAGCGTGCCGGCGTGACCCCGGCTTCCATGACGCGGCTTGCGCAGCGCATGGGCTTCGACGGCTATGAGGGCTTGCGGGACCTCTATGCCGAAAGGCTGAGGCGCGGCGAGACGGAATTCTCCGGCAAGGCCGAGGCTCTGGTCGCGCGGCGCCGGCAGGACGGAGACGGCGCTCTTGCCTTCGACCTCGCCGAAACGCTGGAAAGGCATATGGCAGCGCTTTGCCGGCCGGACGCGCTCGACGCGGTGACCGAGGCAGCGACCGTCCTTGCCCTCGCGAGGCGCATCCACGTGCTCGGCTATCGGTCGAGTTATCCGGTGGCGTGCCATTTCGCCTATGTCTATGGCCTCGCGGGCGGGAATGTCCGTCTTCTCGACGGTCCCGGCGGGACGGGACCGGACGCGCTGCGGGAGGCGACCGGCGACGACGTGCTCCTTGCTGTCAGTGTGAAGCCTTATACGCGCGCGGCCGTCGAGCTTGCGGATTATGCGGTGACGTTGGGGCTTCCCGTCGTCACCATCACGGACAGCGTGGTGTCGCCGCTTGTCGCGCGGGCGCGCGCCGCGATCATCGTTCCGACCGAGAGCCCGTCCTTCTTCCACACCATGGCCCCGGCCTTTGCCGTAGCCGAGGCGCTGGCCGCCATTCTCGCCGCGACCGCCGGCGAGAGCGCACTCGACGCCGTGCGCTCCATGGAACGCCAGTTCGAAAAACTTTCCACCCACATCTGAGACCGTCGCCATGACCCATCTTCTTCACAGAACCATCAAGAGCAAGCTGCCCGTTGCAGTCGGGGGCAGGGGGATCGAACTCTTCGACAGGGAAGGCCGTGCCTATATCGACGCGTCGGGCGGCGCCGCCGTCTCCTGCCTTGGCCATGGTCACCCGGACGTGCTCAAGGCCCTCCATGCGCAGCTCGACAAGATAGCCTATGCCCACACGAGCTTCTTCACGACCGACGTGGCCGAGGAGCTTGCCGACCGACTCGTCGCCGACGCGCCGGAAGGCATCGGGCATGTCTATCTGGTCAGCGGCGGCTCAGAAGCCATCGAAGCCGCGCTGAAGATGGCGCGGCAATATTTCGTGGAGAAGGGCGAGCCGCAGCGGCGCCACATCATCGCGCGGCGCCAGAGCTATCACGGCAACACACTCGGCGCGCTCGCTGCCGGCGGCAATGAATGGCGGCGCAGCCAGTTCAAGCCACTCCTGATCGAGACACATCATATCGATCCGTGCTTCGCCTATCATTTCCAGCGTCCGGGCGAGAGGGACGCCGATTATGCCGCGCGCGCCGCACAGGCACTGGAGGATAAGATACTGGAACTCGGTCCCGACGAGGTCATCGCTTTCGTCGCCGAGACGGTGGTCGGCGCCACGGCTGGCGCTGTGCCGCCCGCCGCCGATTATCTGAAGCGCGTCCGCGCCATCTGCGACCGCTACGGCGTGCTCCTCATTCTCGATGAAGTGATGTGCGGCATGGGGCGCACGGGCACGCTGCACGCCTGCGAGCGGGATGGCGTCGCGCCGGACCTGATGACCATCGCCAAAGGCCTCGGCGGCGGCTACCAGCCGATTGGGGCGGTGCTGCTTTCCGACAAAATTTTCGATGCCTTCGCGAACGGCTCGGGCTTCTTCCAGCACGGCCACACCTATATGGGCCATCCAATGGCCGCCGCCGCCGGGCTTGCCGTGCAGGAAGTCATCCGTCGCGATAATCTCCTTGAGAATGTGCGTTCCATGGGTGCGCATCTGTCGCGTCGGCTAAACGAGCGCTTCGGCAACCATCACCATGTCGGCGACATACGTGGTCGCGGCCTGTTCCAGGCGATCGAACTGGTCGCCGACCGCGGCTCGAAGGAGCCGTTCGACCCGGCGCGGAAGCTTCACGCGCGCATCAAGCGGGAAGCGATGGCGCGCGGCCTGATGGTCTATCCGATGGGGGGTACGATCGACGGCAGGCTGGGCGATCACGTGCTCATCGCGCCGCCCTTCATCGTCACGAAACGCGACGTCGATACGATTGTCGAGCGCCTGGGCGAGGCGGTCGATGCCGCGATATAAAAAGCGTAGTCGATTTATCGCCGATATCGCGCTGTCCAGCGCGGGTATCCCGGCAAATCGCTATCGCCGGAAGGATCGAAGCGCTGCTACATCTGGATCTATCCCGAGCCCGGGCCGGTCGGACAGTGTGCTCATTCCGGCAATCATATCGGGGATAGGGCTACCCAGCGCATCGCGCAGCGGATTCTCGTTGGCATCGACTTCGAGATAGCCGGGGCCTCCGACCGCTGCCTTCAGATGCATCGACGCGGCAAGACCGATCCCGCCGCCCAGCCAGTGGGGACAGAAGAGGTAGCCGGCGGCCCTTACCCGTCTGCCCAGAGGCACGCAGCCGCTGAATCCACCCCATTTCCCTAGATCGGGCTGGAAGACGCCGATCGCCTTCGCCGCCAGGGCCTCCTCGAAGGCCGCTTCGCCGCGCAAATTCTCGCCCGCGGCGAGCGGCATGCCGGCCTTCCCGGCAAGCTCTTGCCAAATCCGCCACGGCGTATCGGCAGGCACCGGCTCTTCCAGCCATTCAAGGCCAAATTCCTGGAGCCGCGGCAGCACGGAAAGCGTTGTTGCCGGATCCCATGCCTGGTTCGCGTCGGCCATCAGCGGCATCTCGGGGCCGAGCAGTTTTCGCAGTGCCGTGAGATTGGCGAGATCACGTTCGGCGCCGAAGCCGATCTTCAGCTTGAACGCACGATAGCCTTCCTCCAGTTTCGCGGCAGCCAGCTTTTCCGCATCGGCGGGATTGATGCCTGACGCATAAGGCTGGAAGGCGGGGCCGCCGCCAAGCAGCTTCCACAGCGGCTGCCCGACCCGTTTTCCGGCAAGGTCCCAAAGCGCGATATCCGCGCCGGCTATGATCTGCGCGATGGTACCCGGTTCGCCGCATTGCAGGCCGAGCACATGGAGCCGGCTTGTAAGCTCCGAGAACGCCGCAACCGGGCCGGGCCAGGGCCGAGCCAGCAATAGCGGCACGACATAATTCTCCAGCATGCGAGCGCGGTGCTCGGCGCCGACATTCGGAAAATTGCACCAGACCTCGCCCCAGCCGATTGCGCCGTCGACATCCTCGACCCGAACGACCAGTGCAGGGCGGTTCGTCATCGTGCCGAAGGAGGTCACCACCGGCGTCGATATCGGCACCCTGAAGACTATCGCCTCGATCCGGGCGAGGCGTATTTCCGGCAGGTTCTCGGGCGTATCCAAGCGTCAGGCCTTCACTGTCGAGGGTGCTGGCGTGCCCTCGTCGATACCCAGAACCAGCGCCGCACCCTTCTCGCCGATCATGATCGAGGCGGCGTTCGTGTTGGCCGACACCATGTCCGGCATCACCGAAGCATCGATGACCCTGAGCCCTTCGACCCCACGCACCTTCAGCGATGGATCGACGACCGACCGCGCATCGGAGCCCATGCGGCAAGTGCCGACCGGGTGGAAGACGGTGCCGCCACCATTGGCAGCGAATTCCAGCAATTCGGCGTCCGTCTGGCGATCCGAACCGGGCAGCATCTCGGCCGCGACAAGATCGCGAAAGGCGGGCTGCGCATAGATGTCCCGCAGGATGCGCAGACCGGCGACCAACACCTTCCGATCCAGTTCTTCCGCGAGATAGTTCGGCTCGATCAGCGGATCGGCGAAGGGGTCGGCCGAGCGGATCGAGACGCGGCCCTTCGAAGAGGGACGGCACTGGCAAGCAGATGCCGTGAAACCTGAATAGCGGTGCAGCGGTTCGCCCGGCTTGTCGACCGAAAGCGGCATGACGTTGAACTGCATGTCCGCACGACTGCCCATAGCGTGCTTGGTCGGCACGAAACCACCGACCTGGCCGGCGCCTACCGTCAGCGGACCGGAACTGCGGAACAACCATCGCGCGCCCATCCCGGCGAGCTTCAGCGGATTACGTACGTCGTCGTTCAGCGACATGCGCCGCTTCAGCCGTACGATGGTGCGCGCCTGATAATGATCCTTAAGGTTCTCGCCCACTTCCGGCGCGTCCACCACCACATCTATGCCCTGGCGGCTGAGATGCTCCGCTGGCCCGATACCTGAAAGTTGAAGGATCTGCGGCGACTGCAGCGTCCCTGACGCAAGGATGATCTCGCGCGATGCGCGAACGCGATGGACGTTTGAGCGAGCATTGGCCTCGATCCATTCCACCGAGGTTGCGCGCCCGTGCTCGAAAATCACACGGGAGACCTGCGTATGTGTGATGACGGTGAGATTCTTGCGCCCCAGCGCCGGCCGCAGGAAAGCGACTGCGGCGCTCTGGCGCCAGCCGTCGCGGATGGTGAGTTGGTAGGAGCCGACACCGTATTCGGTGGCGCCGTTCATGTCGGGATTGTAGGGGAAACCGGCTTGCTGGCCGGCCTCCAGCCAGGCACGGCAATAGGGGTGGTCGTTGCGGAGTTCCGAAACGCCGAGTTCGCCGCTGCCGCCGTGATAGGGATTCTCCCCGCCCTCGTAACGCTCGGAGCGCTTGAACACTGTAAGGACGGAGCAATAGTCCCAGCCGGTCGCCCCCGCCTTGGCCCAATCGTCGTAGTCCTGATGCTGGCCGCGTATGTAAAGCAGGCCGTTGATGGAACTCGATCCGCCGATGATGCGGCCGCGCGGCCACAGGATCGACCGCCCCCCGGCATGCGGGCTGGGCGCGGTCGGGAAGATGCGCGAGAAGCGCCGATCGTAGATCGTGCGGAAATAACCGACCGGCAGCTGGACCCAGAAATTCCGGTCCCAGCCCCCCGCCTCCAGCACAAGCACGCGTGTCGACGGATCCGCCGATAGACGGTTCGCCAGGACGCAACCCGCGGATCCGGCGCCGACGATCACATAGTCGTATTCCGACCGGTCAACCATCACGCGCCTCTCGCCTGCATCTCCTCTGCCCTCAGCCCTTGATGGTCTCGAGGTAGAGCGACGTGTCGAAATATTTCGAAGCCGGCACGGGATTCGGGATCTTGGCGAAGGTGGTGAAGAAATCCGTGACCTGCTGCAGCCATCCTGTCACCGTGCCGTCCTCATACTTCTTGCGCCATTCCGCGGACGTGAAGACCTTCTCGGCCTTGAACTGATCCGTGAGATCCGGCAGCGACACGTTGGGATACCGCTCTTTCTGCAACGTCGCGAGCGCCTCGTCTGTATTGGAGACGAGATAGTCGTTCGCCTCGGCCCAGGCCTTGATGATGTTCGTCAAGGCTTCCTTGTTGGAATCGAAGAAATCGTTGCGCGCGGCCCAGCCATCGACGATCGCGGCCTGCGGATAGTAGGCTGAGGCATCGATGAGCTTGACGGCATCGGGTGACTTCTTCTTCACCGATTCATTGAACGGCACCCAGAGCGCGACGGCTTCCACGGCCTTTGAGATGAAGGCCGTGACCGCATCGGGCATGCGCTGGTTGACCAGCGTCACCTCGCTCGGGTCGATCTTGTTGGCCTTCAAAGCAGTGTCGAGGAAGACATGCGCGGTGGTGCCGAGCGTGGTCGATATTTTCTTGCCCTTGAGGTCGGCGAAAGTCTTCACGCCCATGTCGGGATGTACCCAGAGCTGCGCCGTCGCAAACTCGATGTCGTTGATTAGGAAGACCTTGCCCTGGCCGCGCGCCGGGAAGTTGGAGACGACCGCCCCGGTCGAGAGCACGTCGATCGAGCCGCCCGTCATCGCCTGGAACAGCTCGAGCCCTGTCTGGAACTGGACGAACTCCATATCCAGCCCGTACTTCTTCCACAGGCCCTTCGACTCGGCGAGCCACATTTGCCCGTCCACGGCCAGCGTATGCAGATAGCCGACCTTGACCTTGCTCGACGCGGCAAATCCTCGCACCGGCACGGCGCCTGCCAGGGCGAGCGCACCAGAAAGTTTCATAAAATCTCGACGGTCCATCTTTTCCTCCCTTGGTTTGATGGTGTTTCAGTCTTCGGTCGTCCGCTGCGCCTCCTGCGCCGCGTATTCGCGCATGACCAGTTCATGGACGCGTGCCCGTAACTCGTTGAATTCAGGGGTCTCCTGAAGTGCGTGATGACGCGGATAGGGAAACGGCACCTCGACCACGCTGCGCACGCGGGATGGACGCGCGGAAATGACCACCACCCGGTTGGACAGATAGACCGCCTCCTCGACCGAGTGGGTGATGAGCATGACGGTCTTCCCCTCGGTGCCGAGGATATCGAGAAGCAAATCGTGCATGGCGCTGCGCGTCTGCGCGTCCAGCGCCCCGAAGGGCTCGTCCATCAGGAGCAGTTCGGGATTGACGGCATAGGCGCGCGCCAGCGCAAGCCGCTGCCGCATGCCGCCCGAAAGCGTCTTCGGATAGGCCCTGCGGAAGTCCCAGAGCCGCATCAGCCGGAGATAGCGTTCGACGATCTCCGCCCGCTCCTTGGCCGGTTTGCGGTTGGCCTTGAGCTTCAAACCGAAGGCGACGTTCTCCTCGACGGTGAGCCAGGGGAAGACGCCGTACTCCTGGAACATCACCCCGCGATCCGGCCCCGGTCCCGTGATGGCCTTGCCGTCGAGTGTGACCGAGCCGCTTGTCGGATTCACGAAGCCGGCGGCCATGTTCATCAATGTCGTCTTGCCGCATCCGGACGGGCCGACGAGCGAGACGAATTCTCCGGCGCGGATCGAGAGCGACAGGTCCTGCACCACCTCCAGCGGACCGCGATCGGTGGGGAACTGCATCGAAATGTTTTCGAAGCTCAGCCGCTCCTGGGGTGGCACGTTCGTGCTCATCGCTCTATTTTCTCCTGCCATCCGACGATGCGGGCCGTCAGCCGGCGCAGGATCGTATCCATGAGAAGAGCCATCGCGCCGATGCAGATGATGCCGAGATAGATCGTGTTGAGCTCGAAGAAGGCCGAGGCGTTCTGGATCATGGCGCCCAGCCCCTCCTGCGCAGCCACCAGTTCGGCGGCGACCAGCGTCGCCCAGCACACGCCGAGCGCGACGCGCAGCGCGACCAGCATGTGGGGCACGGTGAGCGGCACCATCACGCGGGCGAAGATCTCGAAATCCGTCGCGCCGAGCGTACGCGCCACACGTACATAGATCGGGCTGATCGACGCCATGCCTTCATACATGACGATGACGGCCGCGAAGAACGAGGCGTAGAAGAGGATGGCGATCTTGGCGACTTCGCCGATGCCGAGATAGACGATCACCAGCGGGATCAGCGCGATCGGCGGCAGGGCGCGGAAGAAATTGATAAGCGGGTCGAGCAGCCGGCCGACGGGACGGTACCAGCCGATCAGGAACCCGACCGGGACGGCCGCGGCGGTGCCGAGCAGAAGACCGCCCAGCACCCGTGCCACCGACATGGTGATGTTGGTGAGGAGGTTGCCGCCGGTCAGTGTCGCCCAGAATGTCTGCGCCACCTGCAGCGGCGAAGGCAAAAGGCCGGGATTGATCAATCCCGTCAGCCTGAGCAGCCACCACAGGGCCACGAGCGCCGCGAAAGGCGCGATCGTCAGTCCGATCCTAGCGGCGTAATGCGCGGCGCTGTTGCGCATCATCCGGTTTCCTCCCTGTGCGCCTGTCATTGGCCGTGACACGCGCGTCCTCCTGCTTGAAGTCCATTCCGGGCCTTGCATCCGAGCCGAGCAGATCGACCTCGAGCCGGACGAGCTCGGCCGGATAGCGGATGTGGGCGTAGTAGATGATGCGGCCGCTTTCATCGGTCAGGGCACGCCTTATCTCGACGATCGGGTCCCCCACGCCGATGTCGAGGCAAGAAGCGGTCCTTTCGTCCGACACCGAAACCCAGATCACCTGCCGCGCGATCGAGATGTGGAGGCCGGGGCGGGCCGCGAGCTGGCTCAGCACCGGCGTCGTCGTGAACCTTTCCGGGTCCGTGCGGTAGAGATCGGCGTCGAGGTGGATATCGATCAGGCAGTAGGCGATGTCATGCCGATAGTGAACGCGTCTAAGATGCACGTAGGAGGGGGCCGGTTCGCCACTGACGAAATCGACCGGCAGGCGGTCGATGCGTTCGCCCTCAGGCACGGAAAGAGGGTGAACCCGCAGGTTAGCGACCGATTCCAGCATGTCCGGCCAATTGATGGGAAGCTTGAACCATCGCTGGCTTGACAGATCCTTGGTGACGAAGGTGCCTGTCCCGCGGCCGCGACGGATAAGACCGTCAGCCTCAAGCTGTGCCAGCGCCTCGCGGAGCGTCGAGCGTGCGACGCCGTAAGTGTTCATCAGCGCTTCCAGCGTCGGCAACTGGTCGCCCATCTTCCATTCGCCCTGCTCGATCCGCTGACGCAACAGCTTGGCGATCTGCAGATAGATCGGCGTGCGGCTGCGCCTGAAGATATCCGGGTCAAATGTCATAAAGTTCCTATATACGGACTTTATGACATGGCGCAAGCTCCTCACCGGTGCTGGATGCCTTTTCAGCGTCACCTGCTGCCGACTACTTCAGCATGTCGGCGAGGGCAAGCCGCATTGACGTGCTCGGTATCCCGAACAGGCCCCCATAGGGGAGGTCGAGATCGAGAATGACGAACATGACGCTTGTCACCGATATGATGGCGATACCGATCGCCACTGCTGCAAGCACGTTGCGCGGCGATTGCAGGCCGAAGCTCAGGAAAACCAGCGTCAGCCAGAATATGAGCACGGCGGCGAAGGGTGTCGAGAGCGATCCGTGGACATCCTCGATCACGCTCCATCGCGCGCTTGCAACTTCCCTGTAGTCTGCCGCGCAACGCGTAGCCAACGAGCGATGCAGCGTATCACCCGGAGCAAGCTCGCTGATCGCTAGGCCGACATCATCCATGATCGCGGCAAGTGTCGGAACCTCGCCAAGACGCGGCATCCCGTCCGTGGCCGGATATTCCACTCCATGCGGTGGAGGCTCATCCGGCCATGTGCTGGCGATCACCGCGGCGACATAGCCATGCAGCTTGGCGCGCGCTCCCGCCAGTTCCGGCCCATAGTTGCGCATACAGGTATCGAGTTGGGTGAGAGTGGCGGCATAGTGGCCGCGGTCGTGGAAGGCAGAATCGTAGGAGTTTCGTACCGATGCCAGGATCAGGCTCATCACGAGCGCCGCGAAAGTGACGAGAAGGGCCGTGACGATGCGCAGGAACTCGATGGTCGGCTGATTTCGGTGCGGTTCGGGAATCCGGGATCGAACGACGAAGCCGCCCACGGCCCCTGCGACCAGCAGGATAAAGAGGGTCAAGGTCCATAAGGCCTCGTGCATGTCGACCGGTCCCCAAAATGCCTAGCCATTTCCGCCGTGGCAGCCGTCACCGGAGGAACGGATCGGCAGGCCTGGCCCGCACCGATCCGTGCCTCAAAATTCAGCGATGCTACCAACGGTCCTCCGGGACCGATACTATATTACCGTTTTGGCCGAACCTCACAGTGTTCACTTTGAGTGCATCTGCGCTTTTACGGTAAGCGGTTAATCGCTGCTCGCATATCGAAGGAAGGATATTATGCGATGACTGCCGGATGCCGCGATGCTTTCGGCATCGCCAGGGCGCGCGATGGCAATCACGTGGCTGTTGCGACCGCTGAAGGGCCAGCCATCTTTCGGATGACATCCAGGAAGGCAGCGCTGGCCGCTTCGAACGGGCCGCTATTGTCGATCTCGATATTCTTCTCACAATCCGGCAGGGCGATATCGCCGCGTTGCATGCGCAGCTTTATGTCGCCTTCGTTCTCGCGCCCACGGCTTGCGAGGCGTGCGGCAATGATTTCCGGGCGCGCAGTGATATGGATGGCGACGACCTTTTCGAAAGCGGACCGGATCGCCGGCAGCGCTGCACGCGATCCGTTGAGAACAGCTGTGCCGCCGCCAGCGAGATGGTCGCGCACTGATACAGGGACGCCGTAACGCAGGCCGTGCGCGTCCCAATGCACGGCGAATCTGCCCGCCGCGAGTGCCTTGGCGAATTCGTCGTGGGTGAGGTGATCATGGTCTTCGGCCGCAGCGAGCGGCGGCCGTGTCACGATCCGGCGTACGAACAGCACGGAACCATTGCCGGAGAACTCCCGTCTCGCATGAGCTATGAGGCTGTCCTTGCCGACGCCGCTCGCGCCCACGACGGCCAGCAGCGTTCCGACGTTCCGAAGCGCTTCCTCGTCCGCACCCGCCTCAGACAACGCGTCTCCCCTCCCGCCAGACCGATCTCACGACAGGCACCCCCCTGTCGCGGCGTACCCGCACCAGATCGGCGCGCAGGCCGGTGCCGATGCGGCCGCGATCGTCGAGGCCGACGGCGCGAGCCGGCGCGGCGCTGACCAGCCGAATTGTCTCGGGAAGCGTCATGCCGTCCTCGTCGTCGGCGAGCACGAAAGGCGCGTGGATGAGGCTGAAGGGCACATAGTCGGAGGATAATACGTCCAACAGGCTCTCGTCCGCCAGAGCGCGGGCCGAGATGTTGCCTGAATGCGACTTGCCGCGGATAACGTTGGGCGCGCCCATCAGGACCGACATGCCGGCCTGGTGCGAAGCCCGGGCCGCCTCGATGCTGGTCGGAAACTCGGCCAGCCGCACGCCGAAGCCTTTCGATTCCTCGACATGCTCGACTGTCGCGTCATCATGGCTGGCGAGTGCGATGCCGCGTTCGGTACAGGCGTCCACGATCGCCTTGCGGTGGGCCGCCGAATAGCGCGTGGAATCCTCGAGACGGCGAGCAACGAAACGTTCGAACTCGGCGTCGCTCAGGCCGCGTTTCTTGCGGTAATAGAGGGTATACTGCTCCAGTGTCTGGAACTGGCGCTGGCCGGGGGCGTGATCCATCAGCGAGGCAAGTTTCACCTGCGGGTCTTCCCGGAAATCCTCGAAATATTCGAGCACGTCGCCCGCCGACACTTCGCAACGCAGATGGATCAGGTGGCTGGCGCGCAGCCTGTCCTCGGCAGCGGCAATCGCCAGCGCATCGGCGATGATGCGCATTTCGCCTTTCTTGAAGCCGCCATCCTCGTCAGAGCCGAGGCGGAGACAGTCGAAGACCGTGGTGATGCCGGAGCCGGCGACCTGCGCATCATGCGCCTGCAAGGCGGCGATGCTGTCCCAAAGGACGCCCGGACGCGGTGCGTAGTGCTGCTCCAGATGGTCCGTGTGGAGTTCGACGAGACCGGGGACAAGATAATCCCCCTCCATGTCCTCGCCGGTGGCCGAGTTACCGGTATCGACACCGGCGATAAGCCCATCCCGCATTATTACCGAGCCGGTGACGATCTCGTCTTCCAGCACGACCCGGGCATTCCTGAGGATTGTTTCGCGTGACATTTCAGGCGGTCTTTCTGCTCTCGGCAGCGCCAAGGCGATGGATACTGTGGACTGTGAACGGCGCGCCGGCTTCGGGCTCGGTGAAGACTGCGACGGAGTCGATCTCGACCGGCGAGGCCAGCAGGGGGGCGAGGATCTCGTGCAGGACCGGCTCGATACGGTCGGCTTCCTTTTCGGAGACAGGGCCTGTCAGCGTCATATGAAAGCGGAATTCTTCCTTCACATACGGATAGCCATGACGAAGCAGATAGGCGCGTTGCCGCTCGCTCAGCCGTTCGGGCCTGCGGCGTGTGATCTCGCTGTCCGTGAGCGAGGCGCGAAGCAGGTCGAAACGATCGACGGCGGTACCGGCGAGGGCCTCGACCTCCATGTTCGAGCGAGCCGGCACAAGAGCGAGAAAATTTCCCAGCCGTGTGATTGCGAGCGATAAGGCGAAGGGGGCGCAGCCGTCGGCGACGGCATCGGCCGCACGAAGCACATCCCGCTCGCCAAAATCCGACCCAAGCCGAAACGGGGCAACGAGCGTGGCGTGGAAGCCATAGCGCCGTGGCTCGGCGGTCCAGTCCGACAGTTCCACTGCGTCGAGGCCAGGCTTCCCGGTGATATCGGTTTCCTCACCGGTGAAAGCGTCGCGGCCAAGCCAGCGGGAACACGCCACCGTCAAGGGATGGTCGCGTGGGGGCGTGAAATAAAGCGCGTACCGCATCACAGGAACAGCTTGCGCATTTGCTGTGACACGAAATCGAGGACGGAGACCGTCACCAGCATGATGATGAGCATTGCCGAAGCCTGCGGGTAGTAGAAGCCGCGGATGGATTCGAACAGGACCTGACCGATGCCTCCGGCGCCGATGACGCCAAGCACCGTGGCGGCGCGCACATTCGATTCGAAGCGATAGAGCGTAAAGGAAATCCAGAGCGGCATGACCTGCGGCACTACGCCGAACAGGACTTCCTGAAGCCGCGACGCGCCCGTCGAGCGGATAGCCTCGACCGGCCGCGCGTCGATGGCCTCGACCGCTTCGGAGAACAGCTTGGCGAAAATGCCGGTGGTGTGGACGAAAAGGGCCATCACGCCGGCAAAGGGGCCGAGGCCAACGGCAACGACGAAGAGCACCGCGAAGACCAGTTCGTGGATCGAGCGGCACGCGTCCATGACACGGCGCACGGGCTGCACGATATACCACGGCGCCATGTTTCGCGCGGAGAGAACGCCGAGCGGTACCGCGAACGCGGCTGCGAGAAATGTGCCCCAGAGCGCGATCTGGAGCGTCACGATCATCTCCCGGGCGTAGTAGCGCCAGTCGGAAAAATCGGGATGCGAGAATTCCGTGGCGTATTGCGCCATGTTCCCGCTGTCCGTGAACAAATGGGGCCAGTTCGACATCTCGGCGGGCCCCCAACTCCATGCCAGGAGAGCCGCGAGCGCGATCCAGCATATCGCCGTCCCTCTGCTTCGCGTCCAGTTAGGCTCGATCTCGGCCGGAGCCGGTCTGGCGGAGGCTGTGCTGCTGGTGTCGGTCATCATACGATCCCGAAAGTGGGCGGCCGGCCGCTGCGATGGCGGCCGGCCGGAGCGAAATGGGAAATCAGCTCTGCTTCGACTTGAGCTTCTGCTCGTAAGCCGTCTTCTCGGCTTCCAGCTTCTCGATCTGGGCCTTTTTGTCGGCGTCCGAGATATTCTTGTCGGCCTGCAGCTTTGCGATCGTCTTGGTGAGTTCCATCACCCGGATCGGGAGAAGCTGCTCGTCGTTCGATTCCTTGAACGGAGCCCACTGGAGTTCGGCAAGGATCTGCTTTTCCTTGGCAGCATCGCCCGAGGATTTGTCCGTGCCATAGGTGAGGATGAAGTTCCTGATCTTGTCCTTCATCTCCTGCGGAAGGTCCTTGCGCCAGACGAGCGGGTCGGACGGAATGAGAGGCGACTTCCAGATCACCTTGATGTTGGCGTAGGCCTTGGGCTGGTTCTTCTCGATCAGCTCCATGTTTTCAGTATTGTTGGCCGCCGCATCGAGCTGGCCGTTGGCGACGGCCATCGCATTGGTTTCATGGTTGGCGTTGGTGACCGTCTTGAAGCATTCCTTCGGGTCGACCTTGTTCGCGGCGAAGATGAAGGTGGTCGGAACAAGATAACCGGACGTCGAGTTGACGTCGCCGAGGCCGAAATTAAGCGACTTGTCGCACTTCAGGAGATCGTCGATCGAGGAGAGTTTGCTGTCCTTCGGCGCGATGATCAGCGACCAGTAGCCGGGATTGCCTTCGACGCTGACGGTCTGAGCGAAGATCTCGCCGCCGGCACGATCGACCGCTTCCATCGCGGATTTATTGCCGAACCATGCGAGCTGGACCTTGCCGAAGCGCATGCCCTCGATCACGCCGGAATAGTCGGAAGCGAAGAACGGCTTGATCTCGTAGCCGGTGGCCTTTTCCATGTCGGCGAGGAAAGGCTCCCATTTCGGCTTCAGGTTCTGTTGGGATTCGGTCGAGATGATCCCGAAATTGACCTCTTCCGCATAGGCGGTACCTGACAGCAGGAGGGCAAAGGCGGCCACCGCCGCGCTCTTTATGATGGCGTTCATGATCTGCTTCCCTGTTGGTGTTGAGCTACGCAAAGGCCGGAGCGCGGCCCACTGGCGCTGCGCGCTTCGGTTTCGCCGGTTGCATCGGCGCTTCCGGCAAAATCAGTTCCTCGGAATTGGACCCGTAGAGTTCGACCAGCATCCGGTTCGTGAGCTCTGAAGACGGGCCATCGAACACGATACGTCCGTCCCGCAACGCGATCGTGCGCGGGCAATAGCGGCGGGCATATTCGACCTGGTGCAATGACACGACGCAGGTAATCTCCTGGTCGCGATTGACGGCGGCAAGAATCTCCATGACGCGGCGGGCCGAAGAAGGGTCGAGCGAGGCGATCGGCTCGTCCGCAAGAAGGATGTCCGAGCGCTGGATAAGCGTACGCGCGATCGCGGCACGCTGCTGCTGGCCGCCCGACAGGGTCGATGCGCGCTGCCAGGCGACTTCGGGGATGCCGACGCGAGCCAGCGCCTCGCGCGCTGCCTTCTTTTCCTCGGCCGTGAAGAGGCCGAGTGTGCCCCGCCAGGCCGGTATGCGGCCGAGATTGCCGAACAGGACGTTGGAAAGGACGGAAAGGCGGCCGACGAGGTTGAACTGCTGGAAGACGACACCGACGCGGCTGCGTATCTCGCGCGCCGAGCCTGTCAGCTTTCCACCGTCCTGGATCGACCTTCCCAGGATCTCGACATTGCTGCGCCCGGGGGAGGCGGTTTCGAGCCCGCATATGTGCCGGATCAGCGTGCTCTTGCCGGAACCGGAGGCGCCGATGAGCGCTACCATCTCGCCGCGTTTGATCTCGATGCTTATGTCATCCAAGGCTCGTTTCTTGCCAAAGCTCTTGGACAGGTTCCGGACGGAGATGGCGGTCATCGGCTCGCTCTTTCCATGCAATCGAGAATTCGAACGATTCTGTGATGCGGGTTCATGGGCTTTGGATGCTGGCGTCATGCCGCGCCGATCCAAGGTTCCGTCACGAGCCTAGGTTTGCCGCATGAAGCTCAGTTGTCGGGGCGATGTCAGTTCCGTGACATTCCACAGCGGAGATCGGCCATTCGGCGTCTTCGTATTTCTCCAGAAACTCTTCGGCACCCAGCTTGCGAAAATCGTCCAGCGCGAAGCGCAGGCGGGCATGCGGCCAGTCCCACCAGGCGAGTTTGCGCATGCGCTCCGCGATCCGGCCCGGGAAACGCTCGCGGATGAACCGCGCCGGCACGCCGCCGACGATCGTGTAAGGCGCCACGTCCCTGGTGACGACGGCACCTGCACCGACCACGGCGCCATCGCCGATCGTGACGCCGGGGAGCAATGTCGCGCCATGGCCGATCCATGTGTCGTGGCCGATGAACACGCGCCGTGCACGTCGTGCCGCGAAGAACTCAGCCTCATGCTCGGCATCGTCGAAATAGTCTGAGGCCCGATAGGTGATGTGGTGCAGCGTCGGGCGCGACATCGGATGGTGCGTCGCATTGATGCGGACCGAAGCCGCTATGTTAGCGAACTTGCCGATGTTGACGCACCAGCTCTGGCAGTTCTCCATCACATAGGAATAGTCACCGAGTTCGGTGTCGACCAGGCGGCCGCCTTCCGCCACCTCGGTATACCGGCCGAGCCGGCAATCCTCGACGAGAGCGGTCGGGTGGATGACGGGGATTTCGGACAAGCGGGCCATGTCATGCTGCCTTTGCGGACGGAGCGAAACTGGTCACGTCGATGATCACGTCGGCCACCGCATTGCGGATTTCGGCGTCGTGGAAGATGCCGAGCAGGGCCGTGCCGGCGCGCTTCTTCTCCGCGATCATTTCGACCACCACCGCCCGGTTGACCGCGTCCAGCGATGCCGTCGGCTCGTCGAGCAGGAGGATCGGATGATCGGTAATGAAGCCGCGCGCGATGTTGACGCGCTGCTGCTCGCCGCCGGAGAAAGTGGTGGGCGGCAGCGCCCACAGGCGCTCGGGAAGGTTCAGCCGTGAAAGCAGTTCGCCAGCGCGCACCGTGGCTACTCGCCGGTCCGCCCCACGTTCGACGAGCGGTTCGGCGACGATGTCGAGCGCACCGACGCGCGGTACCACGCGCAGGAACTGGCTGACATAGCCGATCGTCTCACGGCGTATTTCAAGGATTGCGCGGGGCTCGGCGGCAACCAGATCGACCTCCCGGCCGCGATGGCGCACCAGGATCTTGCCGGCGCTGGCGGCATAATTGCCGTAGAGCATCTTGAGGATGGAGCTCTTGCCGGCACCGGACGGGCCTCCGAGGACGGAGCAGGTTCCGGAATGCAGCGAGAAAGCGGCGCGCGCTACGACCGGCAGTTCGACGCCGCCGCGCAGATGCATGGTGAAGGATTTTGCGAGGCCGGAAACGACGAGTGCGGCGGACATCACGGGACCTCAGACCTGCAGGATCGAAGAAACGAGGAGTTGCGTGTAGGGCGCTTGCGGATCGTCGAGCAGCCGGTCCGTCAGACCTTGCTCGACGACGCGGCCTTCCTTCATCACCATCATCCGGTGCGACAGGAGGCGCGCCACGGCGAGGTCGTGCGTGACGATGATGACGGCGAGGCTGAGATCGTGGACGAGGCCGCGCAGGAGGTCGAGCAGCCGCGCCTGAACCGAGACGTCGAGGCCGCCGGTCGGCTCGTCCATGAAGACAAGGCGCGGCGCGGTCACGAGATTGCGCGCGATCTGCAATCGCTGGCGCATGCCGCCCGAGAAGGCGCGCGGCTGGTCGTCGATGCGGTCGGCGCTGATCTCGACCCGTCCGAGCCAGTCCGTGGCGGTCGCGCGGATCTTGCCGTAGTGCCTGTCGCCCACGGCCATCAGCCGCTCGCCGACATTGGCTCCCGCGGAAACGGTCATGCGCAGGCCGTCCGCCGGATTTTGATGGACGAACCCCCAATCCGTGCGCTGCAGGAAGCGCCGCTCGGCTTCACCCGTCTTCAGGAGATCGCGCATTTTGCCGCCGCGCATGCGGTAGGACACGGTGCCCGAACTCGCCTCAAGTCTGGTCGAGATGCAGTTGAGAAGCGTCGTCTTGCCGGAACCGGACTCGCCGACGACGGCCATGACCTCGCCCGGCCAGACGTCGAAACTGACATCGGCACAGCCGATGCGGTCACCATAGGTCTTGGTCATGGAGCGCACCGACAGGAGCGGCAGCGCCTGGCTTTCCATATCCGTGACGCTCTTTGCGGGAAGACTGACGGTCATTGCGCGGCCTCCCCGGAAAGTTCGCCGCGAAAGCCTTCGTCGCGTCTCGTTTCGCAATGATCGGTGTCGGAGCAGACGAACATGCGCCGTCCCGCATCGTCGAGAACGACTTCGTCGAGATAGACCCCGTCAGCGCCGCACAGCGCGCAACACTGCTCGAAGCGCTGCACCTCGAATGGATGGTCCTCGAAATCGAGGCTGACGACTTCGGTATGGGGCGGCAGTGCGTAGATGCGCTTCTCGCGGCCGGCTCCGAAGAGCTGCAGCGCCGCCGACATGTGCATCTTCGGGTTGTCGAATTTCGGCGTCGGCGAAGGGTCCATGACGTAGCGGCCCTCGACCTTCACCGGATAGGCATAGGTCGTGGCGATGTGGCCGTTGCGGGCGATGTCCTCGTAGAGTTTCACATGCATCAGCCCGTATTCCTCGAGCGCATGCATCTTGCGCGTCTCGGTCTCGCGCGGCTCGAGGAAGCGCAGCGGCTCGGGTATCGGCACCTGGTAGACGAGCACTTGCCCTTCGGAGAGCGGAGCCTCCGGGATGCGGTGGCGGGTCTGGATGATAGTCGCGTCGGCGGTGTGCGTCGTCGTCGCCACGCCCGCGACGCGCTGGAAGAATTTGCGGATCGAGACGGCGTTGGTGGTGTCGTCGGCGCCCTGGTCGATGACCTTGAGAACGTCGAGCGGGCCGAGGATGGAGGCGGTGACCTGCACGCCGCCCGTGCCCCAGCCATAGGGCATCGGCATCTCGCGGCTGGCGAAGGGCACCTGGTAGCCGGGAATGGCGATCGCCTTCAGGATCGCGCGCCGGATCATGCGTTTCGTCTGCTCGTCCAGATAGGCGAAGTTGTAAGTGGGCGCGTTCATTCTGCGGCCTCCTGCACTTCGCTAGCCGACACGTCATCGGGCCGGCCATTCGCCTGTCGCGCCGCGTATTCGGCCCGCATCATGCGGACGAGGCCGAGTTCCGCCTGGAAATCCACGTAGTGGGGCAGCTTCAGATGCTCGACGAAGCCGGTCGCCTGGACGTTGTCGCAATGGGAGATGACGAATTCCTGGTCCTGCGGCGGTGCGACGATGTCTTCGCCCAGTTCCTCCGCCCGCAGTGCCCGATCGCACAGCGCCATCGCCATCGCCTTGCGCTCCGATTGCCCGAAGACCAGTCCGTAGCCGCGCGTGAACTGCGGCGGCGCCTTGGCGCTGCCCTTGAACTGGTTCACCATCTGGCATTCGGTAACCTGGACGCGGCCGAGGGGGGCGGCGAAACCGAGTTCCGGGACAAACACTTCCACCTCGACCTCGCCAATCCGGATTTCGCCGGCGAAAGGATGGGAGCGGGCATATCCACGCTGCGTCGAATAGCCGAGCGCCAGAAGAAAGCCCTCATCGCCGCGCGCGAGGCTCTGCAGCCGCATGGGGCGCGACAGCGGAAACTCCATCGGGGTCTGGTTGATGTCACCGGGTTCGGTCGGGGAAAGATCGCCGTCGGTCTCGATGAGCCCTTCGCCGTCGAGTATGTCGGCGACACGCGCTACCGGCTCGGTCGTTCCTTCCCGTGTGCTGCCGGGCTCGATCTCGGGATCGCCGTCCAACTCCTCGTCGAGCAGGCGGTGCGTGTAGTCGAATGTCGGGCCGAGCAACTGCCCGCCGGGCAGATCCTTGTAGCAGGCCGAGATACGGCGCTCGACCAGCATTCGACCCGTCTCGACCGGCTCGGCATAGCCGAAGCGCGGAAGGGTCGTGCGATAGGCGCGGACGAGGAAGATCGCCTCGATCAAATCGCCGCGCGCCTGCTTGATGGCGAGCGCGGCCAGCCTGCGGTCATAGAGCGAACCTTCGCTCATCACCCGGTCCACACCGAGTGCAAGCTGTTCCATGATCTGGTCGAGGCTCAACGCCGGAACCGAGCGATCGCCGCGACGGCGGTCGGCCAGCAGGCGATGGGCGTTGTCGATGGCGGCTTCTCCGCCCTTGACCGCGACATACATCGGTCAGGCCTCCCCCGGGATCAGCCGCGCCGAACGCGGCAGGCAGGCAAGCGCATTTCCCGCCGCGAGAATGAGATCGACGCCACAAGGAAAACGGTTGCGATTGGCATGCCATTGCGCGGCGAAATCGGCGGGCAGCCCGCGCGGTGCGATCGTCACCCGGTCCTTGATTCCCGGTCCCCGGAAGGTCAGGGGCACCCCGCCTTCGAGACCTTCGAGCTGTAGCACCAGCGTGGCGGAACGATCCGGATATTCCTGCGAGCCCTGGGCGAAGCGCTCAAATGAAGGAATGGACGAGGGGGTGGCCACGAGGGCGAAGACAGCTTCGGACATCGAAGCCGCCGGGCGTGCTCCGGTATGGAAAGCCAGCCATGACCTCTGTGCTTCGTTGTCGAGCGGGCCATCCAGCCAGTACGGCGTGTCGGCATCGATCAGAGCGCAGGCCACGGCGCCCGCCACGCTCTCCATAGGCGCCGGTGGTGCCATGCTCAAATCGATACGCGCGATGCTGCCCGGCCGCGCCATGGCATCCATCAAGGCTCGGAACACCGATTGTGCATCGAGCACCGGGTTGGCAAAGCCACCCTCGAGCGTGCTGGCCTCGGCAAGCATCAGTCTTCTCCCCGGACCATGGTGAAGAAATCGACACGCGTGGCCGCAGTCTGGCCGCGGCGCGTATCGTCAGCCGCCTGCAGCTCTAACTTGATCGGCTCGATCAGGCCTGTATCGACGCGAGCGGCCATCCCGGCGTCATGGCACACAGCGTCGATGAGGGCGGACAGTTCGGCCTTGGCGGGCTCGCGTCCCAGCATCATGGCATGGCCGACGGCGCCGCATTCCAGCTTCACGCTGGCACGCGTGACGGTCGCTTCGCCGATGTTGAAGGCTTCGCCCGTGCCGCCGATACGGCCGCGCAGCATGACGAGGCCGAATTCCGGTCCGCGCAGCAGACGATAAGTCGGGTCGATACCAAGCGTCGGCCATAACTCCCGCAATCTGGTATTGGCGCTCTGTGCCAGAACCGCCATACGGTCTTTTCTCGCGGTAATGGTCTTGGTCGTCGCCATGTTCTTTCCAAATTCATCCGTTGATATAGACAAATAGATAAGTTACCTCCTTTCTACGGGCCTTCGATGACGGGCACATGACAGAAGGGGAAGAGGGAATGGCTGGATCATCAGGCTTGCAGAGGGGTGCGGGCGTGTCGCTATGGCGGCAGATCGCCGATCGCATACGCCTGGGCATTGCATCGGATCTCGCGGACCCGGATGGACGGCTGCCGCCGGAGACCGATCTCGCCCAACGTTTCGGGGTCAATCGCCATACGGTGCGTGCGGCAATTTCCGCACTGGCGCATGAAGGCGTACTGCACGCCGAGCAGGGCAGAGGCACCTATGTGCGCAGGCAGAAGCGGCTGGTCTACCCGATCGGAGAAAAGACGCGGTTTTCCGCGGGGCTGGAAGGTCAGAGCCACGATCTGGGGAGCGAACTTCTGGACCATGGTCGCGAGGCGGCTTCACCTGAAATCGCCGATGCGCTGGGGTTGCGCCCGGATGAGGAGACGATTCGCCTTGAAGCCCTCGGAAGCGCCGACGGCACTCCCGTCTCACGTGCTACCTTCTGGTTCAGCGCGACGCGCTTTCCCGATATCGCCGGGTATTTCGCCCGAACCGGATCGATCACCGAGGCGTTGAGGCGTTCAGGTGTGGCGGACTACAGCCGGGCCTGTACGCAGATCGAAGCCCGTCATGCCGATGAGGCGGATACGCGGGAATTGCGCTTGTCGCCCGGCGCCATCGTGCTCTTCACGCGCGCCTTGAACGTCGATCCGGACGGCGCCCCGATCCAATACTCGCTGACCCGATTCGCAGCCGACCGCATGACGCTTCTGATCCAGTCCTCGCGACACCAGATTAGCGAGTGACCCGGCTTCGACATAAACCGGACCTTAATATGAGCAGGGGTATAGAACATGTCATGCGCCACAGGTCTCGTTCCGGGCTCGCATTCACTCTGAACTGCATCAAGGTGGTTCCCGCCGGTTTTCGTGAGGCATCACCGGTCGCCGCAGCGGTCCGGATCGGGCGTTCGGTCGTGGGGTATTTCTGCAACACGACGAAGGATGCTGTATGCGTCCGGTTCAGTCATTTATTGACCGCAAACGCTAATTTTGCCACACCCCTCGCGAGGATCGCCGTGATTTGGGCGGGTCGGCCCACGGGGTGGTTCGGGGCGCTCCTATTCCAAGACGGCCTCCGAGCCGCTATATTCAGTGTGGCGCGACGGGCGCCTGGGGACGAGCCGAAACAGTGATGACAGCCGAATATGCGCATCTGCGGGTAAAGATGGTGGATGGCCAGTTGCGCACCACCGGCATAACCGACGCGCGTATTCTCTCGGCCATGGGCTCTATTCCGCGCGAGGCGTTCCTCCCCGCCATACGCCGCCCGCTCGCCTATCTCGACGAGGATATCTATATCCCCACGGCCTCCGGCCACCCGCGCTATCTGATGGAGCCGGCGCCATTCGCCAAGCTCGTGCAGCTTGCCGCCATCGGCTCTGCGGATCGGGTGCTCGATGTCGGTTGTGGCACCGGATACTCATCCGCCGTGCTTTCCCAGCTTGCTGCATCGGTCGACGGGCTCGAATGCGAAGCCGATCTTGCCGAGTCGGCGCGCGCGTCGCTTGCGAAGCTCGGAATCGGCAATGTAACGATCGTGGAGGGGGCGCTTGAGCGTGGTTATCCACAAAATGGTCCTTACGACGTAATCGTGGTCGGCGGAGCGGTGGACGACGTGCCGGAGGCGCTTTTCGGGCAATTGGACGAGGGCGGACGGCTGGTTGCCGTCACCGGCGAGGGCAATGCCGGCATTGCACGCATTTGCGTGAAGGAGGGCGGTGTGGTTTCGTGCCGCCGCGCTTTCAACGCCGCGATCCGGCTACTTCCCGGATTCCGGCGCATACCGGTGTTCGAGTTCTGAGCGTGGGGGAGTTGGAAGCGTCGAGTATCGAGTAGGGAGCTTCGACAGGGGAACCGGGACGGCAGCGGCCACAATACAGACAGGTCGTCGTCGGCATTCAGTAGGAATTCGGCCGGGGCATCCGCGCCAAACGGACGTGAGGTAGGTTGTGTCGCTTGTTCGCTACAGTATAGCCGCCGCTCTTCTTTTTTCGGTCGGCGGAACCGGGATTTCGGCCGCTTCGGCCGAAACGATTTTCGGCGCGCTGACGAAGGCCTATCAATACAATTCTACCCTCAATGCGGGCCGTGCTGGTGTCCGCGTTACGGATGAGGGCGTGGCGATCGCGAAGTCCGGTTGGCGTCCCACCGTTACGGGCTCGAGCGACATCAATTATGCTTCGCGAAGTGGCATCGGCATACAGTCGGGCACTCGCCTGACGACTGGCGGCTTCGGCGTCACCATCCAGCAGACGCTTTTCGACGGCTTCCAGACATTGAACAATGTCCGCGGCGCGGAGGCGCAGGTCCGGGCGCAGCGCGAGAATTTGCGCAATACGCAGGAAACGACCCTCTTCGACGCGGCCAGTGCCTATATGAACGTGATTCTGAGCCGCCAGATCGCGAGCTTCAGGGAACGCAACCTCGCCTTCCTGAACGAGCAGGTGCGGGCGGCAAAATCGAGGCTGGACGTCGGCGAGGGCACGCGCACCGACGTAGCACAGGCGCAGGCGAGCCAGGCGCTTGCTATCGCGCAGTTGAGCGCTGCGCGCGCGCAAGTGCTTTCCGACGCCGCCACTTATCATCAGATCATCGGCGACGAGCCGGGCAAGTTGCAGCCGGCACGACCGGTCACGAAACTGCTTCCATCAAGCCTTGCATCCGCCTTCGCGGTCGCGGCGACGGAGCACCCAGCCATTCGTGCTACCGAGGCGCTGGTTGACGCCTCTGAATTCTCCGTGAAATCGGCGGAAGGAACGCTTCTGCCGAGTATCGCCGCACAGGCCGGACTGAGCCGCGATTACAATCACCTGTCTCCAGCCAGTTCCGTCAACCCGAACGGGTGGAATAACTCCGCCAGCGTAGGCCTGTCGCTGACCGTGCCGATCTATCAGGGCGGCCGGGCATCGGCCCAGGTCCGCCAGGCGAAGGAATCTCTGGGGCAGGCGCGTATCCAGGTGGACGTCAGCCGCGACCAGGTCCGCGCTGCCGTCGCCGCCGCGTGGTCGCAATACGAGGCCGCGAAAGAATCGACGCGCGCCAATGCGGAGGCCGTGAAGGCGGCGCAGCTTGCGCTGGATGGCGTCATCGAGGAACGCAATGTGGGGCAGCGGACCACGCTCGACGTCTTGAACTCGCAAGCCGATCTCATCTCCGCGCAGATCAACCAGGTCAGCGCCGAACGCGATCTGGTGGTGGCGAGTTATGCCATCCTGTCGGCGACAGGCAGGCTTTCGGCCGGTCGACTCGGGTTGCAGGTCGCCGAGTACCACCCCGAAGAGCACTACAACGCCGTCAAGGACAAGTGGTACGGCCTGCGCACGCCGGACGGGCGTTGAGTTCATCGATCTCCGTCGTGCGCTCATAGCGCTCCGCGATAGAAGCTATTCCCTGTGACAAAGGCACTCCTGCCAAAAGCGGGGGATTCTCACGCGCGCATCGGTCGGTTACGCTGTTATCGGTGATTCGGCGCTGCGACCCGTGGCGCAGCATCGCTGGAAACGGTCACAAGGGGCGGCTAAGGTGACGATGGCTCAAGCGAACAACAGCGCACAACGCGAACCTTCGATGGAAGAGATCCTCGCGTCGATCCGCAGGATCATCGAGGACAGCGATACCCAGCGGCAGCAGACGGACGAAACCGCGACAACGGTGGCGGAAGAAGCGGCGCCTGCTCGAACGGGGAGCGTCATCGAGGTAGAAAGCTTCCGCGCCGACCTCAGGGCGAGCGCCGAGGCGCATGAGGCCGAGAAGGTAAGATCGGTATCGCCGGTTTCCCTTGCCGATATCCAGGCCGAAGTCAGGGCGACAACGCCCTCCCTTGGCGGGGGCACAAAGGCTGAAGCCGCTGAACCGGTTTTTCCAAAGGCGGAACTGTCCGCCGTAGAGGAGGCGCTGGCAAGCGCCGCGGATGAGAGTGGTCTCGACCAGGAAGAGATGATCGCGGAATTGAGCGAGCAACTCGGCACCTTGAAGACCTCCGAGCCGAAGCAGGAAAAGACGCTCGAGGCAAAGCCCACCATCCTTTCCGAGCAGGCCGGGCGGCAGGTCGCGGCTGCGTTTGGGGAACTGACCGAAGCCTTTTCCACAAATCGTCGCCGCAGCTTCGAGGAAATCGCTGAGGAGATGATGCGGCCCATGCTGCAGGACTGGCTGGACAACAACCTGCCGGTGCTGGTCGAGCGTCTGGTGCGCGAGGAGATCGAGCGGGTCGCTCGCGGTTAGACAATAACGGCCTGTCCTCTATTTCCCCTCGAAAGGGAAAGCCGATGAGGAAATTTGCTTTCACGGCGCTTGCTTTCGCGATGATGGTCGGCCTGCCGACAGCCGCTTCGGCCATGGGCCTCAGCTTCGCCTGGGGGCCGACGAAAAAATGCTTCGACCCGAAATCCCCGCCTATGACGATTTCGGCCGCACCGTCCGGCACGAAGAATCTGCGTATCCATATGACCGATCTCGATGCGCCGGATTATCCGCATGGCGGCGGCACCGTCGCCTATGCGGGCAATGGCAAGCTTCCTTATGGCGCCTTCCGCTACCGCGGCCCGTGCCCGCCTTCGTCGCATACTTATCGCATGACCGTCGAGGCGCTTGACGGCGCCGGCAAGGTGCTTGCCACGGCGACCGCCAAGAGGCGCTTTCCTTAGAGGCACTGCGTGTCGGCATTCAGTGGACGAAGCCGCCGCAGTTGACTTGCGGCGGTGCATCCGGTTTACACCCAGCCTTGAATATCCGGAAAATCTGGAACTCTCCCGATGCTTGAGAAGAATTACGACGCGGCCGGCGTGGAGCCGAAGATCGCGGCCCGCTGGGAAGAGGCCGGCGCATTTCGCGCAGGCGCAGGGGCGGAAGAAGGCGCCGAACCTTTCACGATCGTCATCCCGCCGCCGAATGTCACCGGTTCGCTCCATATGGGGCACGCGCTCAACAATACGCTGCAGGACATTATGGTCCGCTTCGAGCGTATGCGCGGCAGGAACGTGCTGTGGCAACCGGGCATGGATCATGCCGGCATCGCAACCCAGATGGTCGTCGAACGGCGCCTGATGGAACAGCAGATCCATCGCCGCGAACTCGGCCGCGAGGCCTTCATCGAGAAGGTCTGGGAATGGAAGGCCGAATCCGGCGGCCAGATCGTCAATCAGTTGAAGCGGCTCGGTGCGTCCTGCGACTGGTCGCGCGAACGCTTCACCATGGACGAAGGGCTTTCGAAGGCCGTCGTCGAGGTCTTCGTCACGCTCTATCGCGAAGGCCTGATCTATCGCGGCAAGCGGCTGGTCAACTGGGACCCGAAATTCGAGACGGCCATCTCCGACCTCGAGGTGGAGAACCGCGAAGTCGACGGCCATATGTGGCACTTCAAGTACCCGCTGGCAGGCGGCGAGACCTACACCTATGTGGAGAAGGATGCCGACGGCAACGTCACCTTCCAGGAAGAGCGCGATTATATCTCCATCGCGACGACCCGCCCCGAGACCATGCTGGGCGATGGTGCCGTGGCGGTTCACCCCTCGGACGAGCGCTATCGGCCGATCGTCGGCAAGCTCTGCGAGATTCCGGTCGGCCCGAAGGAACACCGGCGGCTGATCCCGATCATCACCGACGAATATCCAGACCCGGATTTCGGCTCGGGTGCGGTCAAGATCACTGGCGCGCACGACTTCAACGATTATCAGGTCGCCCGACGCAACCGGATCCCGCTCTACCGCCTTATGAACGGCGTGGCCGCCATGCGCGACGACGGCGAGCCCTACGCCGACTGTGCCGCCCAGGCCGCCGAGATCGTCCGTACCGGCGAATTGCCGGGCGAGGCGGAAGTGGATGCGATCAACCTCGTGCCGGACGAATATCGGGGTCTCGACCGCTACGAGGCGCGCAAGCGCATCGTCGAGGCCATCGACGCCGAAGGCCTGGCGGTGACAGTCAAGGATGCCGACGGCAACGCCGCCCCTTATGTCGAGGCAAAGAAGATCATGCAGCCCTTCGGCGACCGCTCGGGCGTGGTGATCGAGCCGATGCTGACCGACCAGTGGTTCGCCGACGCGGAGACGCTTGCCAAGCCGGCGATCGCCTCGGTGCGCGAAGGCCGTACCAGTTTCGTGCCGAAGAATTGGGAAAAGACCTATTTCGACTGGATGGAGAATATCCAGCCCTGGTGTATTTCGCGCCAGCTCTGGTGGGGCCACCAGATTCCGGCCTGGTATGGCCCTGACGGGCATATCTTTGTGGCGAAATCGGAGGAAGAGGCGCTCGACGCGGCCGTGGAGCACTATCTTGCTCTTGAAGGGCCATGGAAGGCCTGGGTGCAGGATCGGTTCGAGAATTTTGCGCCGGGCGAAATCCTGACACGCGACGAGGACGTGCTGGACACCTGGTTCTCGTCGGCGCTCTGGCCGTTCTCGACCCTCGGCTGGCCCGATAAAACGCCGGAGCTTGCGACCTATTATCCGACCTCGGTGCTCGTCACCGGCTTCGACATCATCTTCTTCTGGGTCGCCCGCATGATGATGATGGGGCTCCATTTCACCGACGAGGAGCCGTTCCACACCGTCTATGTCCACGCGCTGGTCCGCGACAAGAACGGTGCAAAGATGTCGAAGTCGAAGGGCAACGTCATCGACCCGCTCGGCCTGATCGACGAATACGGAGCAGACGCGCTTCGCTTCACGCTCGCCATCATGGCCGCGCAGGGGCGCGACGTGAAGCTCGATCCGGCCCGCATCGCCGGCTACCGCAATTTCGGTACCAAGCTCTGGAACGCGACCCGCTTTGCTCGGATGAACGGGGTGGCGCGCAACGATGATTTCGTGCTGCACGAGGCGAAACTCACGGTCAATCGCTGGATACTGACCGAGCTTTCGGACACCGCGCGGCAGATCACCGACGCCGTAACCTCTTACCGCTTCAACGACGCGGCGAGTGCCGCCTATCGCTTCGTGTGGAATACGTTCTGTGATTGGTATCTCGAACTCCTGAAACCGGTCTTCATGGGCGACGACGAGGCCGCGAAGGCCGAGAGCCAGGCGGTCGCGGCCTTCGCGCTGGACGAGATCTACAAGCTTCTCCACCCCTTCATGCCGTTCATGACGGAGGAGCTTTGGGCCGAGACCGGGAATGGCGAGCGGAGGTCGCTTCTCTGCCATGCGGCGTGGCCTGCTCCCGAGTTCGAGGACAAGGCCGCCGCCGACGAGATGAACTGGCTGGTTGAGCTCATCTCCGGCATCCGCTCCGTGCGCGCCGAGATGAACGTGCCGCCTTCGGCCATGGCGCCGCTGGTCATGGTCGGGGCAGGGGAGATGACCAGCGAAAGGCTCTCGCGCCACGAGGCTGCGATCGGGCGGCTGGCGCGCATTTCCGATATTTCCTTTGCCGATGCGGCGCCAAAGGCCTCGGCGCAGCTCGTCATTGGCGAGGCGACCGCCTGCCTGCCCCTCGGTGAGCTGATCGACCTTGCCGCCGAGGCTGCGAGGCTGCGCAAGGAGATCGCCAAGGCGTCCGACGAGATCGCTCGCATCGAAAAGAAGCTGTCGAACGAGAAATTCGTCGCCAACGCGCCGGAGGAAATCGTCGCGGCCGAGCGCGAGAAGCTGGACGAATACCGCGCCACGAGCGAGCGATTGGAAACGGCGTTGTCGCGTGTATCAGGGGACTGATCCTTAGCCCGGCTCACGCCGTGGCTTCAGGCTCCGCCCGGCGCGCCCTCGGCCGCCACCGCCTGCTCGGCAAGTGCGAGATGGCCCTGGCGATCCTGTGCCTCGATATAGACGCGGCGGATGTCGGGAAAGCGCATGCGGATTTTCCGTTCGAGATCGCTGACCGTCGTCTCGATCCGTTCCGAGGGGATGCCGTTTGCGAAATCGAGGCTGACGACGGCGAGAATCTCGTACGGCCCGAGATGTAACGTCCTCAATTCGTTGACCGTTTCCACGTCCGGATGGTCCTGAAGCATCCGTCGGATCTCCGTAGAAAGCTCCGGATTGGCAGCTTCGCCGATCAGAAGGTCCTTCGTCTCGTAGGCAAGCACATAGGCGGTGACGCCAAGCACGATCCCGATCGCGATCGAGCCCGCCGCATCGTAGCGCGTGTCGCCGGTCCAAAGGCTGAGCGCGAGGCTTGTCGCGGCGATCAGGACGCCGATGCAGGCGGCGCTGTCTTCCATCAGGACGATGAAGACGGCCGGATCCTTGTGCGCCCGGAAATGCTGGAAAAAGCCCCGCTCGCCGCGCGTCGTGTTGAATTCGCGATAGGCGACCGTCCATGACATGCCCTCGAAGACGAAGGCGGCGGCGAGCACGACGAAGGCCACGATGGGCGATCCTACCTTATGGCCGGCTCCGAACGCCAGTACGCCCTCGTAGATCGAGACGCCGGAGCCGAGCGCGAAGATCAGCATCGCCACGACGAAGGACCAGAAATAGAGTTCGATGCCGTAGCCAAATGGGTGGCGCTTGTCCGGGGGCCGATTGGAGCGACTGATGCCGAGAAGAAGCAGCGCCTCGTTCGCCGTATCGACAAGCGAGTGGACGCCTTCCGAGAGCATGGACGACGAACCGGTGAAGAAGGCGGCGATGAATTTGACCACCGCGATCGCGCCGTTGGCGCCGATGGCCGCGATCACCGTGAAGCGGCTGCCTTTTGCGTGGTGGCGCGTTGTGGCCATCGGATCGAGCTCCGGGTAACGGTTCACCCGTCACTATAGTGCCAGGGTGCGGAATTGCGACATGTGGACAACCGTCAAGCGGCGATCAGTGCCTTCACGCCGTCGGCCACGAACTGCACGGCGAGCGCCGCCAGGATGACGCCGAGTAGACGGGTCAGGATAGAACGTCCTGTCTGGCCGAGAAAGCGGTCGATCCGCTCCGCAAGGTTGAAGACCAGCCAAGCGATGAACAGGCAAAGGAAGATGATCGCCGCGAGGGCAAGCTGCGCCGCCCAGCCGTGGAAACCGCCGGAGAGCAGCACGGTCGCCGATATCGCGCCGGGGCCGGCGATCAGCGGTATGGCGAGCGGAAAGGCGGCGATGTTGTGGATCAGATCCCTGGTGATCGCCACCTCCGCGCTTTTCTCCTTTCGGTCCTGCCGTTGCTCGAAGATCATCTCGAAGGAAATGAAGAAGAGAAGCAGCCCGCCGGCGACACGGAAAGCCGGCAGCGTGATCCCGAACATGTCGAGGATCGCGGTTCCGGCGACGGCGAAAAGCACGAGTACGGCAAAGCCTATGATGCTCGCCCGAAGCGCGACCTGCCCGCGCTGCGAGCGATCCATTCCTGTGGTGAGCGCAAGGAAAAGCGGCGCCAGCCCGGGCGGGTCGATGGTCACCAGGATGGTGACGAAAGCGTTGAACAGACTGTCGTAGTTCGGCACGGATGTCCCCGTGATATGTCCGGAGGCCTCCGGGACCGCATCTCGCCCGCCTCCGACCCTGCTGTCATAGACCATGGCGGGCCGGTGCGGTAGCCAAGGCCTGAAGGCTGCGCCCAACCCACTGCATTCTTCCCGATTTCAGGATGGTCCGCCGCGACGCTGGTGTTTTGGGTCAGGAAAGCAAAAGCCGGTCACTACGCCTTATTTGGCACTGAGAGCCGTGGCATCCCGGGCCGATCGGTAGTAGGAACTTAGGAACGGCTTGTAAGAGGGGTGGTGGGAGCTGGGTCTGGCGGGGATTTGCGTTCGATGTGTCGCGCGACCTTTATTTTGGCTTAATGTCTCGGGATGCGACGAGCGCGCTTCGGCCGTAAGCGCGCGTGCGGATTGCATCCGCCTGAAAAAGATTGTGGTTCGACATTGATGGCTTATGCCATAGGTTCTACCGGAAGCCGCCGGGGACCTCCGGCTGATCGGATACGCCTGTTTCATGAATGTAGAGAACAAGACAGCCCTGCTGCCCGAGAGCCTTCATCCGATGCCGCCGGACGCGGATTTGCCGATCCGCTCCACCTATCTCCACGAGGAAGCGCTTCGGGAACTGGGGGCGCGCCTTGCCGGCGGCGGCCCGGTCATCGACTCCGAGCTTGATGGGCTCGATTTTCACGCGCGCATCGATGCCATCGCCGATACGATCCTCAAAGTATACCGTATCACCGACGCGGCACAGAGCGCGGGCGAAACCGTTACGCCCGCGGCGCAATGGCTGCTGGACAACCACTACCTGATCGAGGAGGCGATCTACCAAGTCAAGCGCAACCTGCCGCCGCGCTTCTATCGGCAATTGCCGACAGTGAGAACGCCGGGCGGTCGGAGCATACCGCGCGTACTTGCCATCGCCTGGGCCTACGTATCCCATACCGACAGCACCGTCATGCTCCAGAGCCTGCGCACCATGGTGCAAGGCTTTCAGTCGGTCGAGCCGCTCAGGATCGGCGAACTATGGGCGCTACCGACGCTTCTGCGCTTCGTGCTGACGGAAAATCTCCGCCGGCTGGCGCTGCGTGTGAACCGTTCGCGCGAGCTGCGCCAGATGGCGAACGAGGTGGCCGACCGCGTGCTTGCCACGGATGACGAGGCCGCGCGCGAGCGCTTTCTAGCGGCCTATACGCGCCATGCGCGCGACACCACCTTCGCCACCCAGCTTCTCTATCGGTTGCGCGACGGCTCGCAGAATTCCGGCCGGGCATTGAGCTGGTTGGAAGCAGAGCTGGAAAAACACGGCACCGACGCTGAGGAATCGATCGTCGCCGAACACCGGACGCTCTCCAGCGGCAACGTGACGATGGGCAACATCGTCCGCGGCCTGAGGATGGTCAATGACACCGACTGGACGACCTGGTTCGAGGGTGTCAGCCAGATCGATTCGCTGCTTCGCGACAATACCAACTTCTCCGATCTCGATTTCCAGTCGCGCGACCAGTATCGCAACACCATCGAAAAGCTGGCCCGCCGCTCCGACCAGAGCGAATATGTCGTGGCCAAGAAGGCCATCGAGCTTGCTGCTGGCGCAGGCGAAGGAGGCGCGCCGCTCGATATCGGCTTCTTCCTCACCGGGCCGCGCCGGCCCGAACTGGAAAAGGCCATCGGCTACCGGCTGCCCTTCGGCCAGCATTTCCTGCGTTTCTATCGGAAGACGGGATGGCTGGGACTTGCGGTCCCGGTCGTCGTACTGACCGCCTTCTTCCTGTGGCTGGCGGCGGTCGCGCTTTCCGATGCCGGCCTTTCGGATGCCTCGCTCACCCTGCTGCTCGTTATCCTCGCCATTCCGGCGGCGGATGGCGCGGTGGGGCTCTTCAACACGATCGCGCTTCTCTTCCTCAAGCCGTCCACGCTGGTCGGCTATGATTTCAAGGATGGGTTACCCGCCGACGCCAAGACCCTCGTCGTCATCCCGTCCCTCATCGGCTCCCGCGAGGACGTGGAAGAGATCGTCCGCAATCTCGAAGTGCACCATCTCGCCAATGTGCGAGGCGAGATCTATTTCGCCGTGCTTTCCGACTGGCCCGACAGCCAGATGGAACAGAGCGACGCGGACGTCGAAATCCTCGCCCATGCCAGCAAGAAGGTCGCCGAACTCAACGCCCGCCACCCGAAGGAAGGCGTGCCGCGCTTCCACCTCCTGCATCGCCGCCGGCTCTACAATGAAGGCGAGCACTGCTGGATGGGCTGGGAGCGCAAGCGCGGCAAGCTGCACGAGTTGAATCTGCTCCTGCGCGGCGATGCCGACACGACCTTCTTCACGCCGGAAGCACCGCTGCCGGAAGACGTCGTCTATGTCATGACGCTCGACGTCGACACGCGCACGACGCGCGACGTGGTGAAGCGGCTCGCCGGCAAGCTCGCGCATCCGCTGAACCGCCCGGTCTTCGACGCAGCGCGCCGTATCGTAAGCTCCGGCTACGGGATTCTGCAGCCGCGCGTGACGGCCTCGCTGACGACCGGCGACGAGGCGTCCTTCTTCCAGCGCGTGTTTTCGGCGAACCGTGGCATGGACCCTTACGTGTTCGCTGTCTCGGACGTCTATCAGGACATCTATGGCGAGGGCACGTTCACCGGCAAGGGCCTCTACCATATCGACGCGATGGAGGCCGCGCTCGCCGGGCGCATAGGTGAAAATTCGGTTCTCAGCCACGATCTGCTCGAAGGCTCGCTCGCCCGTGCGGCCCTCGTCAGCGACGTGGAAGTCGTCGAGGACTATCCAACGCGCTATTCCGTCGACGCCTCGCGCCATCACCGCTGGGCGAGGGGAGACTGGCAACTCCTGCCGTTCATCCTCGGCGCCGCCAGTGGGGTGCCGGCGGTCTCGCGCTGGAAGATGATCGACAATCTGCGTCGCACGCTGACGCCGATCTTCTGGGTCGCTTCCTCGATCACCGCATGGACGCTTCTGCCTTTCGCGCTTGCCGCGCAATGGCAGCTCTTCCTTATCCTTATCCTCTTCGTCGCGCCGACCTTCGACATCGTCGCCGGCATCCTTCCTGAACGCGCCAATGTCACCTTGCGCGGCCATTTCCATACATTCGGCAACGATGTCGCCTCAGGAACGGCGCAGGTCGCGCTCCGTATGGTGCTGATCGCGCACTCGGCCTGGCTGATGGGCGATGCGATCGTCCGTACGTTCTACAGGCTTTTTGTCAGCCACGAGCATCTTCTGGAATGGCGCACGGCGCTTCAGGCGCAGCGCGGCAACAACGATCTGCCCTCCTATTACCGACTGATGTCGGGCGCGCTCGTCATCGCGCTGATCGGCTTTGCCATTCCCTTCGCGGCAGGTTCGAGCGGCATGCTGGTGGCGCTGATCTTCTCCATCTTCTGGTTCGTCTCGCCGGCCTTCGCATGGCTGGTCAGCCGCTCGGCGGAGACGGAAGACCGGCTTGTCGTCGCCCCGGAAGACCGGCAGGCGCTCAGGGTGGCGGCGCGGCGTACATGGCTGTTTTTCGAGACCTTCGTGACGGAAGGCGATCATTGGCTGCCGCCGGACAATTTCCAGGAAACGCCGAACCCGGTGGTCGCGCATCGGACCTCGCCGACCAATATCAGCGTCTATCTGCTCTCGACCGTCGCGGCGCGTGACTTCGGCTGGATCGGCATGGGCGAGGCGATTTCACGGATCGAACATACGCTCGATACCATCGACAAGCTCGACACGTTCCGTGGTCACATCTTCAACTGGTACGATACGCAAACGCTGCAACCGCTTCACCCGAGATATATTTCCGCCGTCGACAACGGCAATTTCGCCGGCCATCTCGTCGCGATCGCAGCGGCATGCGACGAATGGGCGACGGCGCCCGCCGCCTACATGGAAGGCGATTTCGACGGCCTGATCGATGTCGTAACCGTCCTCGACGAGTCGCTCGACGCGCTGCCCGACGACCGTCGTCCGCTGCGTCCGCTCCGCCAGCGGCTGCGCGACCGCATAGGCGGCATGCGCCGCGCGGTCGAGGCGATCAAGCGCGAGCCGGAAATGGCCGCCGTCCGGACGATCAACCTGGCCGTCATGGCGGCCGAAATCCGCAAGCTCGCCGCCGCCATCAACCAGGAGACGGAATCCGCCGCGAGTGGCGACCTGGCGCTTTGGGCGGACAAGCTCGCCGCCGCCTGCGATGCCCATGTGGATGACGCCCATACCGACGAAGCCAGGATCGAGGATTTCCGCGCGCGGTTGAAGGCGCTGGCCAAGCGCTGCCGCACGATTGCCTTCGGCATGGATTTCTCATTCCTCCTGCGCGAGGACCGCAAGCTGCTCTCGATCGGCTACCGTATGGCCGACCACCAGCTCGACGAGGCCTGCTACGATCTGCTTGCCTCGGAGGCGCGGCTTGCCAGCCTCTTCGCTATCGCCAAGGGCGATATCCCGACCGACCATTGGTTCCATCTCGGCCGCCCGATCGTGGAGATCGGCTTCCGTGGTGCACTGATGTCATGGTCGGGCTCGATGTTCGAATATCTGATGCCGCCGCTGGTGATGAAGGAACCGCAGGGCGGCCTCCTCAACCAGACCCATCATCTCATCATCAAGCGACAGATGCAGTACGGCCACGAGAAGCGTATCCCGTGGGGCATCTCGGAAGCGGCCTTCAACGCCCGCGACCGGGACATGAACTACCAGTACACCAATTTCGGCGTGCCGGGGCTCGGCCTGAAGCGCGGGCTGGCGCTCAATACGGTGATCGCACCCTACGCGACGCTGCTTGCCAGCCAGTTCATGCCGCGCGAGGCGGTGCAGAACCTGAAGCGGCTGGACGGGCTGGGCGCCCTCGGCCGCTACGGCTATCACGATGCCGTCGATTTCACACCGCAGCGCGTGCCGGAAGGCACCGATCACGCCGTCGTCTACAATTATTTCGCCCACCATTCGGGCATGTCGATCGCGGCGGTCGCCAATGTCGTCTTCGAGGGACGCATGCGCGACCGCTTCCACAGCGACCCGGTCATCGAATCGGCCGAACTCCTGCTTCAGGAAAAGGCGCCCCGGAACATCCCGACCGCGACGCTCAAGACCGAGGCCGCGGAGCGTGCCAAGGGCGACACGCCGGTCGAGTTGCCGGATACGCGGCTGGTGCTCAATCCGCTCGAGGCGATACCGGCGACGAACCTCGTTTCCAACGGCCGCTATTCGGTCATGGTGACGGCGGCCGGCTCCGGCTACAGCCGCTACGGCGATCTGGCCGTAACGCGCTGGCAGGCCGACCCGGTCGAGGACCGGCTGGGCAGCTATCTTTTCCTTAGGGATGTCGAGACGAGCGAGTGGTGGTCGGCTACCGCCGAACCGAAACAGGCGCCCGGCGAAACGGCCTATACGCTGATGTCCGACGACAAGACTTCTTTCGTCAAGATGGTCGGCACATTGCGCTCCGAGGTGGAGTGCATCGTCGTCTCGGAAGGCAATGGCGAGGGCCGCCGCATCACCATCTCGAACGACGGCGCCAGCGAGCGCATCGTCGAGGTTACCTCCTATGCCGAACTGGTGCTGGCGCCGGAAGCAGCCGACAACGCGCATCCGGCCTTCTCCAAGATGTTCGTGGAGACTGAGATCGGCAGGCAGAACGGAGCGATCTTCGCCGCGCGCCGCAAGCGCGACAAGAACGAGGCCGATATCGCACTCGCCCATTTCGTCACCGACAGTTCCGGATCGCAGCGCGAGGGCGAGGCGGAAACGGATCGGCGTAACTTTATCGGCCGTGGCCGGACGCTTTCGGACGCGGCCGCTTTCGACCCCGAGGCCAGGCTGACCGGCGGGCAGGGTTGCGTGCTCGACCCGATCATCGCGCTGAGAAGGCGGGTACGCGTCGCACCCAACAAGAAGGTTGTCCTGACCTTCTGGACGGTTGTCGGCGCCAGCCGGGAAGAGGTCGAGGGCACGATGAGCCGGATCGACCATTCCGACAGCTTCGCCCGGCAGGCCATGCTTTCCTGGACGCGCTCGCAGGTGCAGACGCACCATGTCGGGCTGACGCTGGCCGAGGCGGCGAACGTCCAGAAACTGGCGCGCTACCTGATCTATCCCGACAAGTGGATGCGCCGCCCTGCCGAGGCCATCGCATCCGGCCTCTCCACACAGGCGGCGCTGTGGCCGCTTGGCATATCCGGCGATTTCCCGATCTTCGCGATCCGCATCGGCGATCAGGCCGATCTGGAGATTGTCGCCAACGCGCTCCGGATGCAGGAATACCTGCGCGCACGAGGGCTTGTGATCGATCTCGTCGTGGTGAACGAACAGGCCTCCACCTATGTGCAGGACCTCCAGCACGCCATCGAGGCGCTTTGCGAAAACAGCCGAGTCCGGGGGCGCGAGCACGGCCCGCGCGAGCATATCTTCGCGATCCGCCGCGACCTTATCGACAAGAAGTCGTACCGCACGGTGGTGACAGTCGCCCGTGTCGTCGTCCATACCCGCAACGGCACCGTCTTCGACCAGATCGAGCGCGCCGAAGCGATCGAGATGCAGGCGAAGGGGATCACGCCGCCTTCCGGCGAGATCGCGCTGCCCGAACCGGTAGAGGAGAAGCGCACCGCCGAAACCGTCGCCATTCCGGTTGCCGCCGAGCCGCCTTCGGGCGAAGGCCTGCAGTTCTGGAACGGCTTCGGCGGTTTCGACAGGGAGAACGGCGACTATGTCGTGCGGCTCACCGGCACGCGAACGACGCCGCATCCATGGATCAACGTCGTCGCCAATGAAGGCTTTGGTTTCCACACTTCCGCAGAGGGCGCATCCTTCACCTGGAGCCGCAACAGCCGCGACTTCCAGCTCACGCCATGGTCGAACGATCCGGTGAGCAACCGGCCGGGTGAGGCGATCTACATCCATGATCTGGCAAGCGGCAAGGCGTTCTCGCCCTTTGCCGCTGTGTCCCGTGACTCGGCCGCGATCTATGAGGCCCGCCATGGCCGTGGCTTCAGTGCATTTCACGCCATACGCGACAAGCTCGCCATGGAGGTGACGCAGCTTGTCGATTCGAAGGACCCGGTCAAGATCTCGCGGCTGACGATCCGCAATGGTGGGTTCGAGCTGGCGAAACTGCGTGTCTATACCTATGCCGAATGGGTGCTCGGCACCAACCACTCGAAAACGGGGCCGTCGATCATCCCCTCGCATGACGCGGCCGCCGGCGTTCTGATGGCGCGCAACGCCTACAGCCTGGACTTTGCAGAACGGTTCGCCTTCATGGCCGCCGACAGGCCGGCGGATTCCGTGTCCGCCGACAGGCTCGAATTCCTGGGCCGTAAGGGAAGTACAGTCCTGCCGCAAGCGGTGCTTTCCGGCGCTGCGCTGTCGGGCACGGTGGAAGCGGGCGGCGATCCGTGCGCAGCCATGGCCTACGACGTCGAGATCGCGCCCGGCGAAGAGACAACGCTTCTCTGGCTGCTGGGCGATGCGAGTTCGCCGGAAGAAGCCGCCGAACTGGCAAAGCGCCATGCCGGGCGGGATTTCGACGAACGGCTGGCCGAAGCGAAGAAGGCGTGGGACGGCTTCCTCGATACGGTGCAGGTCGAGACGCCAGACAAGGCGCTCGATCTCATGGTCAACCATTGGCTGCCCTATCAGGCGCTTGCCTGCCGCATCCGTGCGCGCACGGCATTCTATCAGGCGAGCGGCGCCTATGGCTTCCGCGACCAGCTTCAGGATACGCTGGCGATGGTGACGCACGATCCCTCGCTCGCCGCCGCACAGATCGAAAACGCAGCCGGCCGGCAGTTCCCGGAAGGCGATTTCCAGCACTGGTGGCTGCCGCGCACAGGCGCCGGCGTGCGAACGACGATCTCGGACGATGCCGTCTGGCTGGCCTACGGCGCCGCCTATTACATGAAGGTGACCGGCGACCGCTCGATCCTCGACCGCAAGGTGCCTTTCATCACCGGCGAGGCGTTGAAGGAGGGCGAGCACGATTCCTTCTTCACGCCCGGAGTTTCCGAGGAGAAGGCCTCCATCTACGAGCATGCCGCACGCGGGCTCGATCTCGCCATCAAGCGCACGGGAGCGACCGGCCTGCCGCTGATCCTCGGTGGCGACTGGAATGACGGCATGGACCGCGTCGGCGAGGGCGGCAAGGGCGAGAGCGTGTGGCTCGGCTGGTTCCTGTTGAAAACGCTCGACGACTTCGTCCCCGTTGCCCGTGAGCGGAAAGACAGCAAGCGCGCGAGCCTCTGGGCCACGCATGCGGAGAAGCTGGCGAAGGCGCTCGACGGGCCGGCATGGGACGGCGAGTGGTACCGGCGCGGTTCCTATGACGACGGCACGCCGCTCGGCTCGCACCTTTCCGACGAGTGCCGGATCGATTCGATCGCGCAGTCGTGGAGCGTGTTGTCGGGTAGGGGAGATGCGAAACACGCGGCGCAGGCGATGGATTCCGCCTCGCGGCTCCTGGTGGACGACGAATTCGACATCGTCCGCCTGTTCACGCCCGCCTTCGACAAGACGCCGAAAGAGCCGGGCTACATCAAGAGCTATCCGCCCGGCGTCCGCGAGAACGGCGGGCAATACACGCATGCGGCGACATGGTTCGTCATAGCGCTGGCCGAACTCGGCCGCGCGGACGATGCATGGCACGCCTTCCGCAAGCTCAACCCGGTCGAACACTCACTCGACGAGGAGGCGGCCGAACGCTACCGCGTCGAGCCCTATGTGGTGGCCGCCGACATCTATGGCAGCGACGACAAGGGTGGCCGCGGCGGCTGGACCTGGTACACCGGCTCCGCCGGCTGGCTCTACCGCGCGGCGGTCGAGGGCATTCTCGGCATCCGCCGGGAAGCGGACCGGCTCGTCGTGGCGCCGGCACTGCCCGCCGAGTGGGAAGGCTTTTCTGCCGTGCTGCGCCCCGGAAAGGCGGTTTACCGTATTCGCGTCGTTCGTGGCGGTGAAATCACAGTCGAGATCAATGGTGAAAAGAGCGCCGGCAATTCCTTCGATGTCGCCGATAAAGGCGTGTTCGACGTTCTGGTGACGGTGGCGGATGAAAATGTCTCTGCGGTGCGCAAGAGAAAAGGGCAACGCGCCAAGGCCGCAGAGTAATTCCGGGAACAGCTATCCGAAAACCGCACCGTACATGGCGTGCGCGGCGCCGGCGACGAGCGCGATGACGAGGATGGAGATCACGCCGACGACCATGCCGGCGATCAGGCAAAGCCCGTCACGCTCCGAAAGCGCCAGCGACAGGAGGAAGATGGAACAGGCCGGCAGCCAGTTGCCGAGTGGGATCGGCAGGGTTACCGCGATCGCAAAGAGGAGCGCTATGGCCCCGATAACGCGATCGGCCGTCCGTTCGTCCCGGAACGGCCAGTAGCGCGGCCGGATCAGTCTTTCTAGCCACAGAAGGCGTGGCATCGCCTTCGCCGTCATCGTCTGGAATTTGTCCGCCGGGATGGAGCGGTTGAGAATGGAGCGCGGCAGCCACACCCTGGAATGTCCGAGCACCATCTGGCAGGCGATGATGACCAGCGGCGGCCCGAGGACGACCGTAGTGCCGGGCGGCAGCGGCAGCAGATTGATGGCGGCGAAGAACGCCAGAAGCGCGGCGAGGCTACGGTCGCCCAGCGCATCCCGCACGCGCCAGATGGTAATGGGCCCGGATGCGTCGCGCGACAGCTCCTCGAACACGGCCGACATGCGGGGCGGCGTGCGGGCATCGCACGTGCCGGCCGCAGGCGCTTGGTCGGGCTCCATCAGTTCCTGTCTCAATGCCACGCCTCGTGGGCTGACTTTTGCCCGCTCGCCCATCACTCGATATGGCTGTTAAAGACTGATTATGGCGCAAGCAACCGTTCTATGGCCCAATGGCTTCAACTTTGGGCGGCGGCGCGCGCGAGGCCGGGCTCCAGATCGCCGTAGCCGGTGCGTCGTTTCTCGTATCGGAGCCCCAGCATTTTGGCGGCGTCGATCGCCACCTTCTCGAGTTCCGGGTCGTCGGTCTGCGCAAGATAGACGACCTTTTCGTAGTTTCCGAAAAAGTCCCTCGCGAGTTCAGGATGCTTGTCGAGGCCGAGCGGCTTAATGAAGAAAGCCTCGAACTGCCGGCACAGGAAGTCCGTCATGTAGAAGGACATCATGTCGTCGTCCGCGATTTTCGCGAAGGCGTCCATCCCTTGATAGAAGGCGAAGCAGTGCGGGCCGGGCATCCTCTCCACGCCATGCTTTTGAAGCACCTTGTCGAGCATGCCGCCGGTGCCGCAATCCGCATAGCCGGCGAAGATATGCTTATAGCCTTCGGCGCGCGCCTTCTCTATGGCCGCGTCCATCGCCGGCGCGATGCGATCCGGGTAATAGTGGAATTCGGCAGGCAGACAGGTGAGCTCGACATGGTCGAGCCCGAGCCGCGCCTTCACCGCAAGCACCTCGCGGGCGATCATCCCGCATGCGATGACAAGAACCTTTTCAGCTTCCGCGCGTTTCATGACCGTCACTATAGCACCGCCGTCTCCTGAGGGGCGGCCCCGAGGATTGTGAGGAGGAATATAATGAAGGTTGGGGTCATTTCACGCGTACTGGTCGTTCTTGCCCTTGCCGGCTATGCCGCAGGCTGCGCCAACACCATACGTGGCGCCGGGCAGGATACGGCAAACGCAGTCAACGCAGCTCAGCATGCCGGCAAGAAGATCGACCGGGCGGCCAAATACTGATCGGCCGGACAACGAAATCCTCGATCCGCGCCGTCAGCTCGCGGCGCGGAGATTGTGCTTGCGCTTCATGAAGTCCTTGGCGGTCTCGACCGCCACCGCTGCGTCGCGGCAATAGGCGTCGGCACCGACGGCCTTGCCGAATTCCTCGTTGAGCGGCGCGCCGCCGACCAACACGACATAATCGTCGCGCATGCCCTTTTCCTTCAGCGTGTCCACGACGACCTTCATGTAAGGCATGGTCGTGGTCAGAAGCGCCGACATGCCGAGGATGTCCGGCTGGTGCTCCTCGATCGCCGCGAGGTATTTCTCGACCGAATTGTTGATGCCGAGATCGATCACATCGAAGCCGGCGCCCTCCATCATCATGCCGACGAGGTTCTTGCCGATGTCGTGGATGTCGCCCTTGACCGTGCCGATCACAAGCTTGCCCTGCTTCGGCGCACCGGTCTCGGCCAGAAGCGGCCGCAGGATGAACATCCCGGCTTTCATGGCGTTGGCCGACAGAAGCACCTCCGGCACGAACAGGATGCCGTCGCGGAAATCCTCGCCGACGATGCGCATGCCCTCGACCAGCGCTTCCGTCAGTACCTTGTAGGGCATCCATCCGCGATCGAGCAGGATGTGCGTTCCTTCCTCGATCTCCTCCTTCAGCCCGTCATAAAGATCGTCGTGCATCTGCTGCACGAGTTCCTCGTCGGAGAGTTCGGAAAGGATGATCTCGTCGTCGGACATGGGACTGCTCCTTCGATCGCGGCCCGCCTGGCAGGCCCCCGGACATGCGGGCCATTCATATTCTTCTCTTCACCCCGGCATATAGCCGATTTGCGACGTGGTGCAAAAATAAAGCGACTGAAATCAAAGTAGTTTTCCGGCTGCGTTTCTTTGGCGCTTTTGCGACAGGCGCTGGCGCTTGCTGAACGTTTCCGGCAAGGTGCATCGCTACGATCCCGGCAGGAGCGGCCGGCGCAAGCCGGGAGCCGCCTATTGCACAACATCTGATTAAGGAATGGGTTCATGGACGAGAACCTGGCAAGCGAACACGAAGCAGCCGGCGGAAGGCGCGCGCGCGCCGATCGGGGCGGCGGTGCGGCGGCAAGGCGCGCGGCCCGTTCGGGCGGCGGCCCGGGCGTCCAGCAGCCCTATATCCACCGCAAGATCAAGGTCTACGAAGTTCTTGACGAAGAAGGCCTCGCGCTGATCGAGAAGAACGCCGACACCGTTCTGGAAGAAGTCGGCATCATCTTCCGCGACGACGAAGAGGCTCTGAAACTCTGGAAAGAGGCCGGCGCCGACGTGAAGGGCGAGCGCGTGCACTTCCCGAAAGGGCTCTGCCGCTCGCTGCTGAAAACTGCACCCCAGACCTTCACGCAGCATGCGCGGAATCCCGAGCGCTCGGTCCAGATCGGCGGCGACGCGACTGTGTTCGCGCCGGTTTACGGCCCTCCCTTTGTGCGCGACCTCGACGGCAATCGCCGCTACGCGACGATCGAGGACTTCCGTAATTTCGTGAAGCTCTCCTATCTTGCGCCGTCGATACACCATTCCGGCGGCACGGTCTGCGAGCCGGTCGACGTGCCCGTAAACAAGCGCCATCTCGACATGGTGTTTTCGCACATGCGCTATTCCGACAAGCCCTTCATGGGCTCGGTCACGGCGCCGGAGCGGGCCGAGGACACGGTCGCGATGGCGAAGATCCTCTTCGGCGAGAAATTCGTCGACGAGAACACCGTCATCATCAACCTCATCAACGCCAATTCGCCGATGGTCTTCGACGAGACGATGCTGGGTGCGGCCAAGGTCTATGCCCGCAACAACCAGGCGACGATCATCACGCCCTTCATCCTCGCCGGCGCCATGAGCCCGGTGACGGTGGCCGGCACGCTGACGCAGATCCTCGCCGAGGTGCTGGCGGGAGCCTCCTTCACGCAATTGATCCGGCCGGGCGCGCCGGTGCTTTTCGGCACCTTCGCCTCGTCGATCTCCATGCAGTCCGGCGCGCCGACCTTCGGCACGCCGGAGCCGTCGCTCGTCTCCTATGGCGCGGCACAGCTTGCGCGGCGGCTGAAGCTTCCCTTCCGTACCGGCGGTTCGCTCTGCGGCTCCAAGGTGGCCGACGCGCAGGCCGCCTATGAGAGCGCCAACACGCTCAATTCGACGTTGCTGTGCGGCGCCAATTTCGTGCTGCACGCGGCCGGCTGGCTGGAGGGCGGCCTTGTATCAGGCTACGAGAAATTCATCATGGATGCCGACCAGCTCGGCATGCAGCAGAGGCTTGCCGAGGGCGTCGATCTCTCCGAGAACGGGCAGGCGATGGATGCCATCCGCGAGGTCGGGCCGGGCAGCCATTATCTCGGCTGTGCGCACACCCAGGCGAATTTCCAGACGGCCTTTTACCGCTCCACCATCGCCGACAACAATTCCTACGAACAATGGCTAGCCGAGGGCGAGAAGCGCGCCGACCAGCGCGCCAACGAGCTTTGCCGGCGCTGGCTGGAGAGCTACGAGGCGCCGTTCCTCGATCCGGGCATCGAGGAGGGGCTGAAGGACTTCGTCGCCAGGAAGAAGGAGTCCATGCCCGACGCCTTCACTTGAAAGGAGCCCGTATCAGGCCGGGCTAAAGTGGCCGACATCATCCACAAGGAAGTCTGGCGCAGCGCCTTCCGTGAGCCGGGGGAGGGGTGAATCTGCTTTCCGAAATCTCCACCGCCCTATCGCCCCACGGGCTGATCCTGCGCGGCGGGGTCGATTTCAACGCCGGTGAAGACACGCCGCACGGGCCTTCGGGTGCACCTGCGAAGGCCGTGCTCCTCGTGGGGCAGGGCGGAGCGGCGCCATGGCCGCATTTTAAGGAGTGGCGGGAAGGGAAGCCGGCCGACCTCGCGAACCCACTCGATACATGGTCCTCGGAGATCATCGGTGCGGTCGCGCAGCGTTTCGGGGCGCGGGCGGTGTCGCCGTCGGATCGGCCGTTTCTGCCTTTCCAGCAATGGGCAAGACGGGCGGAGGGGCTGAAGCCGTCGCCGCTCGGTGTATTGATGCATCCGGAATACGGGCCGTGGCATGCCTATCGCGGTGCACTCCTTTTCGATGAGGCGATCGGGGTCGAGCACCGTGAGACCGGCGCGCATCCCTGCGACGACTGCATCTCGAAGCCCTGCCTTTCTGCTTGTCCGGTTGGCGCATTCACGGCCGAAGGCTTCGCCTTCGACACCTGCATGGGCTATCTGCATTCACGCGAAGGCACGGTTTGCCTCGAAAAAGGCTGTCGTGCCCGGAACGCCTGCCCGATCGGCACGGCCTATCGCTATCCGGCAGAGGTGCAGGCCTTCCATATGGCCAAATTCGTTCGCTAACGCATTTTTGTCTTGCCGCCATCTTGCGTGCCGGCAAGGTCCGCGCGAAGTTCAATAAACGTTGAATGAAAGGGTGGCAGGGTAATGCGCGACATCGAGATCAGGACGAAGGACGGTACGGCGAAAGCGGCGTTTATTCCGCCGGTGTCGCCAGGCAAAAGCAAGGCGGGCGTGATCCTTTACATGGATGCTTTCGGCCCGCGCGCTTCCCTCTACCAGATGGCCGAGCGACTTGCCGGCCGGGGCTACGCAGTGCTGGTGCCGGACCTGTTCTACCGCTTCGGTGCATACGGGCCTTTCGATGCGAAAACCGCTTTCGCAAACGAGGTGACCGGGACGCAGATCAGGAAGATGATCGCCGGGACGACGCAGGAAATGACCATGCGCGATAGCGGCGCCTTTCTCGATGCGCTTTCAGAGAACGGTGCCACGGGCCCCGTCGGCGCGGTCGGCTACTGCATGGGCGGGGCGCGTGCGTTGAACGCCGCCGGCGCCTGGCCGGATCGCATCGTCGCAGCGGCGAGCTTCCATGGCGGCAACCTTGCTTCGGATGCGCCGAACAGTCCTGCCAACCGGGCGGCATCCATCAAAGCGAAGGTCTATGTCGGCTCGGCAGGCGTCGACAACAGCTTTCCACCGGCGCAGTCGGCCCGCCTTGCCGAGGCGCTGAGAGAGGCCGAGGTAGATCACGTCATCGAGAACTATATCGGCATGAAACACGGCTGGTGCGTATCGGATCACGGCGTCTTCGACGAAAGGGGGGCCGAACGTCACTGGAAGCGGCTGCTCGAGTTTTTCGCGGAGACACTGGGCGGCTGACGTGTAGCCGCGCCGGCTTCGAAGAGCCTGATCAGCAACGGCTCGGTTCCTCAGCCTGTCCGCCCGCCATCGGCGGCATCCTGCCTGCGCGGCGCTCGGCGGAGGAGGAGAGAAGGGCAACGCCCGCACCAATTATCATCGCGGCGACCCCGATCAGCGGCAGGCTGCGGTAGCCGTAGCCGCCCTCGAGCAGCATCGCGCCGATCGACGCGGCAAGCGCGATGCCGACATTGAAACCCGATGGGATAAGGGAAGAGGCGAGGTTCGGCGCATCCGCCGTCCATGCGAGAATGCGCGTCTGCACCGCCGTGCCGATCGAGAAGTTCAGCGCGCCCCAGACGATGAGCGCGACGGCCATCGGGAGCGCATAGGGGCTGACCAGATAGACCGCGAGCAGTACCAGCGCCTGTATAAGCAGGGTCACGACCAGCCCGCGCATCATGTTGCGGTCGGCAAGCCTGCCGCCGGCGAAGACGCCGAGTGTCGAACCGAGCCCGATCAGGAGCAGCATCCACGGAATCATGCCGTCGCCGAGATGCGTCACCTCGCGCAGCATTGGCGCGATATAGGTGAAGGGGATGAACTGGGCCATCATCAGCATCAGCATGATGATGAGCGAGGTCCATACCTGCTGGCGGGCAAGCACGCGCAGTTCGGCCCCCAGGCCGACGCGTGGGGCGGAGGCTCCGGCGGTACGCGGCAATAGCACGATCGCCGCCGCGATCGATACGATGCCGAGCGCGAACATCGCCCAGAAAGTCGCGCGCCAGCCCCAGAAATTGCCGATCGCGGTGCCGATCGGCACGCCGACGATGTTGGATATGGTGAGACCGGCGAGCACGAAGGCCACTGCCCGCCCACGCTCTGCCGGCGGCACGAGGCTGACGGCGACGACCATCGCGACCCCGAAGAAGCAGCCATGCGCGATCGCGGTGGCGAAGCGGAAGGCCAGCATCGAGAAGAAATCGGGCGCCAGCGCGCAGGCTGCCTGTCCGGCCACGAAGATAATGGTGAGCGCGACGATCAGTGTCCGGCGCGGCACGCGGGCGGTTGCGATGGTGAGGAGCGGCCCGCCGATAGCGATGCCGAGTGCATAGGCCGAAACGAGATAGCCGGCCGTCGGCACGCTGACCTTCAGCCCGTCCGCAACCTCCGGTAGCACGCCAGCGACGACGAATTCGGTCGTACCGAAGGCGAAGGCTGCGACGAAGAGAGCGATAAGAGGGGGCGACATGGAGATTCGGCCGAGTTTCGAAAAGGGGTCAGACAACACATGTCTGTGTCAGGCGACAAGCCAGAAATCCTGATTGGATGATCAGTTTCGTTGTCGTTTCGGCAAAGTGGCTTGCCTTCAACGCTGTGAACAGCGGGTATGATGCAATTCGCTGGTCGCGATGCGGCACGCTGCCGTCTATATGAACCCAAAGGAGCTATCTTTCCGCAATGCGCTTTTCCGATTCCTTCCTCGACGAGATACGCGACCGCGTGCCGATTTCGGCCGTGATCGGGCAGCGCGTCGCGTGGGAGCGGAAAAAGACAAATGCCTCCAAGGGCGACTGGTGGGCCTGCTGTCCCTTCCATGGCGAGAAGACGCCGAGCTTTCATTGCGAGGACAGGAAGGGCCGTTACCACTGCTTCGGTTGCGGTGTTTCGGGCGACCATTTCCGTTTCCTTACCGAGCTTGACGGGATGAGCTTCCCGGAAGCCGTCGAACGCGTCGCCGAGATGGCCGGCGTGCCGATGCCGGCGCGCGATCCGGAGGCCGAAAAGCGCGAGGAGCAGCGCGCCAGCCTCTACGACGTGATGGAACTGGCGACGAAATTTTTTGAAGACAAGTTGCAGGCACCGGAAGGCGCGCGCGCCCGGGCCTATCTGCGCGAACGCGGGCTGACACCGGCCACGCAGCAGGCCTTCCGCCTCGGCTACGCGCCCGAAAGCCGCAATGCGCTGAAGGAGTTCCTGGCCGGGAAGGGAGTGGCGAAGGAAGAGATCGAGGCCTGCGGCCTTGTCCGCCACGGGCCGGATATCCCCGTCTCCTATGACTGGTTCCGCGATCGGGTGATGTTCCCGATCCCGAATTCGAAGGGGCGCGTCATCGCCTTTGGCGGAAGGGCGCTATCGCCGGACCAGCCGGCCAAATACATGAACTCGCCCGACACCGAACTCTTCCACAAGGGCAACGTGCTCTACAATTTCGCCCGTGCGCGGAAGGCGCAGGGCAGGGAAGGCACGATCATCGCCGTCGAAGGCTATATGGACGTGATTGCGCTGTCGCAGGCGAGCTTCGGCAATGCGGTAGCGCCGCTCGGCACGGCGCTGACGGAAAACCAGATGGAACTGCTCTGGCGCATGACGGGCGAACCAGTGCTGTGTTTCGACGGCGATCAGGCGGGTTTGAGGGCGGCCTGGCGGGCGGCCGATTTGATCCTGCCCGCCATCCAGCCCGGCCGCACGGCGCGCTTCGCACTCCTGCCGGAAGGGCAGGATCCGGACGATCTGGTGCGCGCATCGGGGCCGGAAGCCTTTCGCAAGGTACTGGACGAGGCGCTGCCGCTCGCCGATCTGCTCTGGATGCGCGAGACGCAGGGGGGCGTGTTCGACACGCCGGAACGCCGGGCGGAGCTCGAAAAGCGCCTGCGTGACCTGACCGGCCGCATCCGCGACGAGGCGGTGCGTCGTCACTACAACCAGGCGATGCGCGAGCGGGTCTATGAGTTCTTCGCGCCCGCTGACCGGCGCGGAAAATGGCAGCCGGGCGGTGAGCGCAAGGGGTTTCGCCGCGAAACGGTGCGCGAAACGCCGGGGCTGACGCGCTGGCGGCAGTCGCGGCATGCGGATGCGCCGCTGAGGCGCGAGCGTCTGATCGTGGCGCTCGCGGCGAACCACCCGAGCCTGCTCGACGAATTCCATGACGTGTTCGAGCGACTGGCGCTTCGCGGGCAGGAGGAGCAACGGTTGCGCGCGGCCGTCCTGCATTTGCTGGGCGAGGCGACGGAAGCGGACAAGACGGAATTACGAGCGCGTTTGCTGGCCAGCGATGTCGGCGACTATTTCGGGCGTATCGAGCAGGAACTGATGGCGCTTGGCGACTGGCAGGTGAAGCCTGACGCGGATATTCTCGACGTACGCGACGCCTTCCTCAATATCCTCGACCTCCACAACGAATACGGCCTGCGCAACGGCAATGTCGAGAACATGCAGGAACTGTGGCTGCGGCTGATCGAGGAGGGCGACGAGGAGACCGCCGAACGACTGATGAAGGCGCAAGCCGCCGAGACCGCCGGACGACACCTGCCGCAGGCCGGCGACGAGAACACCGGCCGTGCCAGCGGCCGCAAGGCACGGAACTGAACTCCGTCCTGCCGCGCTTGTCGCAACGGCGCGTTTCGTCGCGCTTGTACATCTTGCAGCCGGCAAAAGGCACGCCATATAACCCCAAATGCCGCTTCAGGGCGGAATTGCGGTGGTTTGGCTCGCCGAGTGGCTTCGAAACACGTTTTGAGGCTCAATTGATTCGCTTTTTTTAAGCGAATCATGTCAGAGCCGCTTGACCTTCCGCCTTAATGACGGAATCAGGACGATTCGGTCCGGTGCGCCTCATCATCCAATCGATGGCGCATGGGCAATTACCGGGCGATACGCCCGAAAGGATGGCTGTTTTGGACGGGAAAGGGGACCCGCCCTATCTATCCGGATCAATCGGTTCCTGAACCGGCGGCGCTTAAGCGCTGAAACGGTAAAAAAACACTTTGCGCCCTACCATGGGTGAAACGGGCGCACAGGCCGAACGGCCCTTGGAGATACAAAGCATGGCAACAAAGGAAAAGGAAGAGGTCGAAACCGAACGCGAGGCGGCAACCGACGGCCCCCTGCTCGACCTTTCCGACGACGCGGTCAAGAAGATGATCAAAGCCGCGAAGAAGCGCGGCTATGTCACGATGGACGAACTGAATTCCGTCCTGCCTTCCGAAGAGGTCACGTCGGAGCAGATCGAGGATACGATGGCGATGCTCTCCGATATGGGCATCAATGTCGTCGAGGACGACGAGGCGGCCGAGGAGCCGGAGGCCGACTCTTCCGAAAGCGAGGACGAGGCCAAGGAACTTGCCGAGCAGAACGGTACGGCGGTGGCTACCGCTCCTGCGAAAAAGGAGCCTACCGACCGCACCGACGACCCGGTTCGCATGTATCTGCGCGAGATGGGTTCGGTCGAGCTTCTGTCGCGCGAGGGCGAGATCGCCATCGCCAAACGCATCGAGGCCGGCCGCGAGACCATGATCGCGGGCCTGTGCGAGAGCCCGCTCACCTTCCAGGCCATCATCATCTGGCGCGACGAGCTGAACGAGGCGAAGATCCTCTTGCGCGAGATCATCGATCTCGAGGCGACCTATGCCGGCCCCGAGGCCAAGCAGGCGCCGGTCGTCGTGCGCACGGAAGAAGCCAACGGCAAGCCGCAGGAAGAGCAACGTAACGGCCGCCGGCCGATGGGTCGCGATGACGACGACATCACCAATGTCGGCGGTGAAACCCGCCCCGAAGAGGACGACGAGGAAGAGGACGAGGCCAATCTGTCGCTGGCCGCCATGGAAGCGGAACTGCGCCCGCAGGTCATGGAGACACTGGACATCATCGCCGACACCTATAAGCGTCTTCGCAAGCTGCAGGACCAGCAGGTCGAGAACCGCCTCGCCGCCGCAGGTACGCTGTCGCCGAGCCAGGAGCGCCGCTACAAGGAACTGAAAGAGCAACTTATCAAGGCGGTGAAGTCGCTGTCGCTCAACAATGCCCGTATCGAGGCGCTGGTCGAGCAGCTTTACGACATCAACAAGCGGCTTGTGCAGAACGAAGGCAGGCTCTTGCGGCTGGCCGAGAGCTACGGCGTGCGCCGCGACAATTTCCTCGAAGTCTATCAGGGCTCCGAGCTCGACCCCAACTGGATGAAATCGGTCTCCAACCTGTCCGCACGCGGCTGGAAGGAGTTTACCAAGGGCGAGAAGGAGAAGATCCGCGATATCCGCTCCGAGATCCAGAACCTGGCCACCGAAACCGGCATCTCGATCGCCGAGTTCCGCAAGATCGTCAACCAGGTGCAGAAGGGCGAGCGCGAAGCGGCGATCGCCAAGAAGGAGATGGTCGAGGCCAATCTGCGTCTCGTCATTTCCATTGCAAAGAAATACACGAACCGCGGCCTGCAATTCCTTGATCTCATTCAGGAAGGTAATATCGGTCTGATGAAGGCGGTGGACAAGTTCGAGTATCGCCGTGGCTACAAGTTCTCCACTTACGCGACATGGTGGATCCGGCAGGCGATCACCCGTTCGATCGCCGACCAGGCGCGCACCATCCGCATCCCGGTCCACATGATCGAGACGATCAACAAGATCGTCCGCACCTCGCGCCAGATGCTGCACGAGATCGGCCGCGAGCCGACGCCGGAGGAACTGGCCGAAAAGCTCGCCATGCCGCTCGAGAAGGTGCGCAAGGTGCTGAAGATCGCCAAGGAGCCGATCAGCCTCGAAACGCCGGTGGGCGACGAGGAGGATTCGCATCTCGGCGATTTCATCGAGGACAAGGGCGCGGTGTTGCCGATCGACGCCGCCATCCAGGCCAATCTGCGTGAAACCACGACACGGGTGCTGGCTTCGCTGACGCCGCGCGAGGAGCGCGTGCTCAGGATGCGCTTCGGCATCGGCATGAACACCGACCACACGCTGGAAGAAGTCGGCCAGCAATTCTCGGTGACGCGCGAGCGCATCCGCCAGATCGAAGCCAAGGCGCTCAGGAAGCTCAAACACCCGAGCCGGTCGAGGAAGCTGAGGAGCTTTTTGGACAGCTAGGAGAGGCCGGTCGGAACTTCGCCGCCGCCCTTTTCCTTCATGCCGCCGTCTCCTTCGCGGCAGCAGCGCTTTCCGACTTGCCTGACCGTTCCGCTTCACGCGCGGCCTCGTCGCGACGCACGCGCTCGCCTGCCACCAGCACCAGCGGCGTGGTGCACGTGGAAAGAACGGCCGTAGCCGTCTCGCCGAAGAAAAGCTCGTCCCCCGAACGCTGCGATACGCCCATGACCACGAGCGCCGCGCCTTTCGCCGCCTCGCGGATGATGGCGTCGGCCGGTGCGCCCTGGGCGCGCATCGCCGTTTCGATGTCCACGCCGTAGCGCTCCGCGAGATCGGCGATGTCCTTCAGCGCCGCTTCCTCACGCCGATGGGAGATGGAAGCCCGGCGGCTCGTTCCCCGCGCCCGGGGCGAGACGTAGAGCGCCCTTACGCGGGCACGCTGCGGCCGCGCGATCGCAAGCGCCACGTCCGCGGCACGGCGTGCCGTTTCGGTGCCGTTCACCGGCACCAGAATGGTGGCGCCGGGCGCAAGCGCCGGCACTTTCTCCTTGTCGCCACCATTGACCACCACGCAGAGCGGGCCGTCGAAGCCGCGCGTGACATCGTTCACCTTGCGCGTAAAGGCGCCCTTTCGTGTCAGCGAGCGGCCGATGCCGACGAAGAGCAGATCGTAGCCCTTCCGCGCTTCCTCCGCGACGCTCTTGCCGGGTTCGCCAGAGGCGGTGCGCGCGGTGAGCCGGACTTTGTCGACGGAGGTCTGCTCAGCCTTCTCGACTGCGCTGGCGCTGGCCCTGGCACCTTTCTTCAACGCATCGAGGTGCTGTTCCTCGGCCTTCGATCTGTTCTCCTCTTCGCTTTCCTTTGCCAGCCTCAGCACCGTTGTCGGCATGCCGCTCGATCCGCCGATCAGGCCGCCCAGATAAGCGGTGAAGCGGCCGTTGGAACTGTCGTCGACCGCCAGCAGCAGGCGCTCCAGCTGCGAGACGAAGCCGCGCTCGTCGAGCGCCTCGCGATCGACACGCTCCTTTTCCTTCTCGCCCATTGGCAGGCGCCTCAGCGCCCAACGCAACATGGGCGGCATGGCAAGCGTGGTCAGCACCGCCATGGTCACGATCATGGTGAAGAGATTGTGCGAGAGGATGTTCATCGAAAGGCCGATCGAGGCGACGATGACTTCTGTCGAGCCACGCGCATTCATGGCGCAGCCGACGGCCGTCGCTTCCTTGCGATGCATCCCCGCAAGTTCTCCGCCGATGAAGGCGCCGCCGAATTTACCGACGCTGGCGATCAATACGAGGCCGACCGTCAAGAGCGCAAGCGTCGGGTCGGCCAGGACCGTCAGGTCGGCCTCGAGACCGGCCATGCCGAAGAAGACCGGCATGAAGAGCGCGGTGATGATCCCGCGCAGCTGCGCTTCGATGTGGTCGGAGAGGATCGGCGATTCCCCGACGAGAATGCCCGCCACGAAGGCGCCAAGCACCGTATGCACGCCGATCAGGTTCGTCGTCATCGCCATCACGCCCATGATGATGAGGATGACGGTGATGACGGCGAATTCGCTACGGAACGTGTCGTTCGTCCAGCGGATCAGCTCGAACACGATGCGCCGGCCGATGGTGAAGCTGAAGATCATGAAGGCGGCGACCTCTATGACGGTCAGGGCCAGTGGCACGATCTGCAGGCTGCCGTTTGTGGCGATCCCGAAGGTCACGGCCATGATGAGCCAGCCCACCGTGTCCTCGATGATCGCGGAGGAGACGATGATCTGGCCGAGATCGCGGCGCATGAAACCCATCTCGCGAATGATGATCGCTACGATCTTCACCGAGGAGATGGAAAGCGCGGTGCCGAGAAAGAGGCCGGCGACGATGCGTTCGGACGGCTCCGGAAGCAGTGATTCGGGCAGGAACTGCGCCAGCGCGAAGCCGCAGACGAACGGCACCGCGATGCCGGCCGCGGAAATCGAGAAACAGGCCGCGCCGACGCGGCGCACCAGCCTGAGGTCGGTTTCCATACCGGTAAGCAGCAGGAGGAGCAGGATACCGAGCTGCGAAACCGCCTCGATCATGCTCCTCTGCTCGGGGTCGGTCGGGAAGATCATGTGCTGCGCGGACGGCCACAGCCAGCCGAACAGCGAGGGGCCGAGCAGGATGCCGCCGATCAACTGGCCCATGACCGCCGGCTGGCCGATGCGTTCCAGCAACTCGCCGAGGCCGCGTCCGACGACGAGCAGAAGTACGATCTCGGCGACGAAGATGCCTTCGCCGGAACCGCCCATGCCGGCCGGCCCGCCCGCTTCGGCGGCGAGCGCCGGCATCGCCGCAGCAACCAACATCAGGCAGAAAGCAAGGAGGAGGCTAAAGCGTTGCTTTACGTGAATGTCCGGGTTCATGAAATCCCGCCGCCCGTCTGAGAATGCATCTGCAAAACGCAGGCGTGGTCATTCCGTTGCGCGAGATCGTGCGCCGTCGCGTATGTCCGGGCGCCGAGGTTGAATCGGAGCAGGGGCCGCATCATCATAAAAGGCAGGATAATGACCGGGAGCGCAGTTTTCCATGCCCCAGAGGATGCTTGAAATCTCGACTTCGGGACAAGGGCCCTACGAGTTCACGGATCGTGCTGAACGTTTCGTTGCGGAAAGCGCCACCGGGACCGGATTGCTGACGGTTTTCGTCCGGCACACCTCCTGTTCGCTACTCATCCAGGAAAATGCCGACCCGGACGTCCAGCGCGACCTGCAGGCGTTCTTCAGCCGGCTGGTGCCGCCGGCCGACGACCCGGCAATGGCCTATCTCGTCCACCGGGCGGAAGGTCCGGATGACATGCCCGCGCATATCAAGGCAGCGCTAACGGCCGTATCGCTCTCCATACCCATCATGAACGGACGGCTGGCGCTGGGCACCTGGCAGGGCATCTATCTGTTCGAACATCGGACCCGACCACATCGTCGGGAGGTTGTGCTCCACATCCATTGACGGGTCATGGCATCGTCTGGCAACCACGCTTATATTGGCTTGCATTGCCGCTGGCGCTGTTTCGCCCACCGAATCCGGCCAGCCGAAAGGGAACGAGGATCATGTCATTTCTGAAGAAGCTTTTCGGCGGCGGTCCTGCAGCGGATGCGGGCGGGGAGGCGCAGCCGGTCGCCGGCAAGGAAATCGAGCACAAGGGCTTCACCATCCGCGCCACGCCCTTCAAGGCCGAGGGCCAGTTCCAGTGTTGCGGCCTCGTCATCAAGGAAGTCGACGGGGTCGTGAAGGAGCATAAATTCATCCGCGCCGACCGTTTCGCATCTGTCGACGACGCTGCCGACATCGCGCTGCGCAAGGGGCAGCAACTCGTCGACGAGCAGGGCGAGCGTATCTTCGGCTGACGGCCGCAGGCGCGCCCGCCGTCCTCCTCAGGCGGCGATCACCTCGACAAGTTCGAGGTCGAAGACGAGGTCGCGGCCGGCAAGCGGATGGTTCGCATCCACAGTCACAGAACTGTCGTCGAGATCGACTACGGTCAAATTGACAGGCTCGCCGTCCGGTGTATTCGCCTGGAGCCTCGTGCCCACATCGACGGCCACGTCTTCGGGAATGGCCGAGCGCGGGATCGCCTGTACGCGCGCATCGTCATGCGGGCCGTAAGCTTCTTCCGCCGGCACGGTCACGGTCTGCTTCTCACCGACTTCCATGTGGGAGACGTTGTGCTCGATGCCCGGGATGATCTGGCCGGCTCCGAATTCGAATTCCAGCGGCTCGCGGCCCGCCGAACTGTCGAACTCGGTGCCATCGGTCAGCCTGCCGGTGTAGTGGATGCGCACGACATCCCCGTTCTTTATCTCGGTCATGTCTGGATCCCTGTTCTTGTGCTTGAAGGTCGTGGCGCGGGCATCACCCGACGCCGGCGAAATGAGCGGCCGGGTGGGCCGCTCCTTCACCGACCTAGAGCGGGGCGGGGAGATGTAAAGACAAGACGTCCGTTCCGATGGGTAAGGGCGGTTCAGCGGCTCGCCGAAATGCGGTTCTGGTAAACCATCAGATTGGTGGAGGCTGCGCTCAGGAGCGGCAGGTCGAGTCCAGCCTTTCTGCCGCGCGCGAGGAGATCGCCGACGATCTGCTCGGCCTCGACCGCGTTGCCGGCCACAAGGTCGCGATACATGGAGGAAGTGAGCGGCGAGCCCTTCGCGGTCAGCGTGGTTCTTGCCGTATCCAGGAAGGCTTCGCCGGGCTCCGTGCCGGCGGTACGTGCGATCGAGACGATCTCGCCGAGCAGCCGCAGCACCAGATCGGTGCCGCCGGGTGCCGCTTCGATCTCACCGATCGAGCCGCGCATCAGCGCGTTCGAACTGCCCAGCGTGGCGAGCATCGTCCATTTCTCCCACATGCGTCGCCTGATATGGCGCGAAAGACGCGTGTTGAATGCGCCGCCCTTCATGAAGGCGTCGAGCGCCTCGATTCTCGGCGTGATCGAGCCGTCGAGTTCGCCATAGGTGACCTCCTGCAATCGGTTGTGCTGGACGATGCGGCCTTTTTCGTCGATTGAAGCGAATATGTGGCAGGTGCAGCCGACAAGCGCGCCGGCGCCGAAGCGGTCCGCCAGCACGTCCATGTGCCGCATGCCATTCAGGAACGGCAGGATCATGGTGCCGTCGCCGATTGCGGGCGCGAAATCCTCCATTGCCGCATCGAGCGAGTAAGCCTTCACGGTCAGGAGGACGATGTCGAAAGGTCCGTCGATCTCCGCGGCAGTGACAAGCTTTGGCTTCAGCATCGCGTCGCCGAAAGGGCTGACGATATGCAAACCCCCGGCCTCGAGCTTCGCCTTTCGCATAGGCCGCACCAGAAAGGTCACATCGCGTCCGGCCTCGACAAGGCGACCGCCGAAATAGCCGCCGGTCGAACCGGCCCCGACGACGAGCATGCGCATGACTGTTTCCTAGTGGGCCATGAACACCGGGATTTCGGCGTTCTCCAAGATGTGGCGCGTGACGCCGCCGAAGATGATCTGGCGCAGCCGACTCTGCGTGAAGGCGCCCTTGACGAGCAGGTCGCATTCGAGCGCCGCCGCTTCCCCCAGGACCGTCTCGCCCGCAGTCCGCTTGCCGGGATCGACAGTGATCGCACGCGCCTTGATGCCACGCTGGCCGAGATAGTCGGCCAGTTCCTGCCCGTCCGGACCGGGTACGCCCGATCCTTCCACCGTCAGCACGGTGATGCTGTGCGCCGCCTCAAGTACCGGGAGCGCGAGCGCCACGCAGCGCGCCGTCTCGGTGCTGCGATTCCAGGCAATCACGACGTTGGAACCGATCGAAGTCGGCGCGGTCGGTGGCGCGATAAGCACCGGGCGGCCGCTGTCGAAGAGCGCCGCATCCATCGTGAGCAGGCGCGGGCCCGAAACGCGCTGTTCCGGCCGGCCGACCACTGTGATATCGAAGACGCGGCCGAGATAGCCGACCATATGGTCTCCCGGAGCGACACCGTCGCGCCAGTCCCACGGGATCTTGCGCTCGGTCATGATCCTTTCGAACAGGCTGCGCGAGGCGGCCGCGCTCTGTTCGGTCTGCTCGGTAAGCGGCTCATAGAGAATGGAAGCGCCGACCACATCGGCGGCGAGAAAGGGTGTCGTCGCCGGAGACAGGGCGAAGCCGGTCGCGTGGCTGCCGAAAAGCCGGGCGAACAGGGCCGCGGTCGACAGGATGGCTTCCATGTGGTCATGGTCTTCAACGGGAACCAGAATTGATTTCATGTCGCTTATCCCCGGTTGGCCTTCGGTCGTTCGCCGATACCGCTATTTTGCGACAGGGAGGACGACGCTGTACAGAGCAAGTGCGATAATTTCTCAGCTCCTGCGGAACCCAGCCGCTAAAGCCGCGATACGGCCGTGAGCGGAAATAAACCTCTGGCTTGCGTTGCCGAAGGCTTTGCACTAGCCAACAATCCAGATTTTCATCCCTGTCGGACCATACATGACCATCGTCGATACCCGCACGCCCGATCCGAAACGCCTCCTTCCCGGTGCAACCGGCGACTGGGAAATCATCGTCGGCATGGAGGTGCACGCACAGGTCACGTCGAACGCCAAGCTCTTTTCCGGTGCCTCGACCGCCTTCGGCGCCGAGCCGAACGCCAATGTCAGTCTGGTTGATGCCGCCATGCCCGGTATGCTGCCGGTCATCAACGAGGAATGCGTGAAGCAGGCGATCCGCACAGGGCTTGGCCTTAAGGCGCAGATCAACCTGAAATCGGTCTTCGACCGCAAGAACTACTTTTATCCCGATCTGCCGCAGGGCTACCAGATCTCGCAGTACAAGCAGCCGATCGTCGGCGAGGGGACCATCGTCGTCTCCGTCGGGCCGGACCGGCAGGGTAATTTCGAGGATATCGAGATCGGCATCGAGCGGCTGCATCTGGAGCAGGACGCCGGCAAGTCGCTGCACGACCAGCACGCGACGATGTCCTATGTCGACCTGAACCGTTCGGGCGTGGCGCTGATGGAGATTGTCTCCAAGCCCGATCTGCGCTCCGCCGACGAGGCCAAGGCCTATGTCACCAAACTGCGCTCGATTGTACGCTATCTTGGCACCTGCGACGGGAACATGGACGAAGGGTCGTTGCGCGCCGATGTGAACGTTTCGGTCCGGCGGCCGGGCGAGCCATTTGGTACGCGCTGCGAAATCAAGAACATGAACTCCATCCGCTTCATCGGTCAGGCGATCGAATACGAAGCACGCCGCCAGATTGGCATTCTCGAAGACGGCGGCATCATCGATCAGGAGACCCGGCTTTTCGATGCCGTGAAGGGCGAGACGAGATCCATGCGCAGCAAGGAGGAGGCGCACGACTACCGCTACTTCCCCGATCCCGACCTCCTGCCGCTCGAATTCGACCAGGCCTATGTCGATGCACTGGCCGCCGGCCTGCCGGAACTGCCGGACGTCAAGAAGACGCGGCTGATGGAAAGCCTCGGCCTTTCCGCCTATGACGCGTCTATCCTCGTGTCGGAAAAGGCGATTGCCGATTATTTCGAGAAGGCGGCGGAAGGGCATGACGGCAAGGCTGTCGCCAACTGGGTAATCAACGACCTCTTGGGCGCGTTGAACAAGGCCGGAAAAACCATTGAAGAAACTCCAGTTTCGCCCGACCAGCTCGGCGGAATCCTTGACCTGATCAAGGAGGGCACGATCTCCGGCAAGATTGCAAAAGACCTCTTCGAGATCGTCTGGAGCGAGGGCGGAGACCCGAAGGACATCGTCGAGAAACGCGGCATGAAGCAGGTCACCGACACCGGCGCCATCGAGAAGGCGGTGGACGAGGTGATCGCAGCCAATCCCGACAAGGTCGAGCAGGCCAAGGCCAAGCCGACCATGGCGGGCTGGTTCGTCGGCCAGGTGATGAAGGCGACCGGCGGCAAGGCCAACCCCCAGGCGGTCAATGCGCTGGTGAAAGAGAAGCTCGGTATCGAGGGATAAGGCAAGACTTCCGACGCCGTTCAGAGGTGCCGCGTTTCCGCCGGTACCGATCCCCAATCGTCATTCGCTCCGTCACAATAGACGACCGGGGCGTTCACCAGTTCATCGATGTCGACGTCGTCCAGGCACGCGACGTTGATATTGTAGTATTTCGACCCGCTCATGTTCGGCACATCCACCCACTCGAAGGGGTGGATGCCGCAATGCCGGCAAAAGAGGTGATGCGCGACGGGGTTCCCGCCTCGATAATCTGCAAGTGCGCTTTCGCCGTCGAGCAGGCGGAATGCTTCCGGAGTGACCTGGACCGACCAGAGCCGCATTCTGCTGCAGATCGAACAATTGCACTTTGTCGTGCCCGCGGCGATGTCGATATCGGCCTCGAAGCGCACCGCGCCGCAATGGCAGCGCCCGGAATAGATTTTCAGCATGGGTCCCTCCTGCGAAGTTCGGCGGACGGTGAACGATCTGTCAGCCAGCGAGGTTATTCCAACTGGCGGCGTAGTGGCTAGATTGCGCACGGGCGGCGGCGAACCGCCGAAGAGATTCAGATACAGGATATAGATGATGGCGAAGATACTGGTGCTCTACTATTCAAGCTGGGGCCATATGGAGCAGATGGCGAAGGCCGCTGCCGAAGGCGCGCGCGAAGCGGGCGCGGACGTGACGATCAAGCGGGTGCCAGAACTGGTGCCCGAGGAAGTGGCAAAAGCCGCTTACTACAAGCTCGATCAGGAGGCACCGATTGCCGAGCCGCTCGAGCTGGAGAATTATGACGGCTTCATCTTCGGCATTTCCACCCGCTACGGCGGGATGGCCGCACAGCTCAAGAACTTCCTCGACCAGACCGGTCCGCTCTGGGCCAGAGGCGCGCTGGTGAACAAGGTTGCGACCGTCATGTCCTCGACGGCGACGCAGCATGGCGGGCAGGAGATTGCGATCCTCTCCACCCAGGCGTCGCTCCAGCATCACGGCCTCATCATCGTGCCGCTCTCCTACGCCTATCAGGGCCAGTCCGGCGTCGATGTCGTACGCGGCGGCTCACCCTACGGCATGACGACGATGTCGGACAGCGACGGCTCGCGCCAGCCATCCGCACAGGAACTGGAAGGTGCAAGCTTCCAGGGCAAGCGCATGGCCGAGATCACCATCAAGCTGCACGGCTGAGATCGGTGGAGGCCTTTGCAGGCCCTTGTTCGCAAGGAGAACTGACGGCCGGTCCGAAAAAGGCCGGCCGGCTCGCTTCGGAATAGCGTCGCCGGTTCAGCCGCGCACGCGGCGTCGTTCGCGTCGGCCGCCTTCGCTGGCGGCTCCGCTCTGGTTGGCCGGCTTGTTGCGCATCGGCCCGATGCGCGTGACGACATCGGCTACGGTCGGGCGCTCGGCCTTGTGGTGGCCGTCGAGCGCCTCACGCATCGCCTTCAGATGCGCGAAGGAGGTGCCGCAGCAGCCGCCGATGATCCTCGCGCCACCATCCACCGCCAGTCGCACATAATCCGCCATCAGTTCCGGCGTGCCGGAATAATGGATCTCGGTGCCATGGAATTCGGGGATGCCGCAATTCCCCTTGACGATGACGGTCGCGTCGGGGGCGTTTTCGGTCATGTCCAACAGCGAAGCGAGGATGTCGGAAGCGCCGACGCCGCAATTGGCGCCGACAGCGGCCGGCTTCTCGGCAAGGCCGTCCACGACACCATGGATATCCGCCGGAGCAAGGCCCATCATGGTGCGGCCGGCCGTGTCGAACGAGCCGGTGTAGGTGTAGGGCATGCCGACGCGGATCGCGGCTTCGGCGGCCGCCTTGATCTCGCCCGGTGCCGACATGGTCTCGATCCAGGCGACCTCCGCGCCACCTTCCTTGAGCCCGGCGATCTGTTCGGCGAAGGCATCCACCGCATCGTCATAGGTGAGTTCGCCAAGCGGTTCGAGCAGCGCCCCGGTCGGGCCGACCGAACCGGCTACGATGACACGACGCCCAGCGCCGGCAACCACCTCACAAGCGATCTCGGCCGCCCTGCGGTTCAGTTCGTGGACGCGATCCTGGGCGTTGTGGAGCCGCAGCCTATAGCGCGTGCCGCCGAAGGAATTGGTGAGGATGATGTCGGCGCCGGCATCGACAAAACCTTGATGCAGCGCGCGCACCCGCTCGGGATGCGCCTCGTTCCAAAGCTCCGGCGCCTCGCCGGATTCGAGCCCCATGGCGAACAGATTCGTGCCGGTTGCGCCGTCAGCAAGCAGCACGCCCTTCTCTGCGAGGAGAGCGTCGATCGGATTGTTCATGGGGGCCTCGGATTGCCGATAATCGGATAACGATATAAAGAAGTCCTTATATCATGTCAATGAATCGGCAACTGAGAAAAAAGCGGATAACGATCAATTCAGGTAACCGGCAGGTCGGCGGCGAAGGACGCGCTCTCGTGCGAATTGACTTCCGCGGCGCGGATCAGGTTGTCGAAATGGCGGGTCAGGCTGCGGATCGCCTCTGTGGCGTTCAGCACCAGATAAAGGTCTCCCGCATAGATGGCTGCGCGGTAGGGACCGAAGATCGTATAGGGGATCGAATAGCGCTGCCGTCCGTCGTAGAGGAACAGGCGGAAGGTCGGATAGAGATCGTCTAGGAGGCGCGCCATGTGCAGGAGCTGTGCCTTGCGAGCCTCGCGCGACAGCCCCTCCCAGACGCCGAGGCCGCGGGCGAATATCTCCAGCGTATGGCGCGGCATGCAGACTTCCATATCGGTCTCCGGCCTGCGGTTGTAGTCGATCCGGTATTGCGTCTCGACGATTTGGGAGAGCCTGTTCTTGTTGGCGATGCCCGCCTCGTATTCGATCACCTCGTCGGTGCGCAGGAGATCGGGGATGCCGGCCGGCACATAGCGGATTTTCGTGCCGGCGGCTTCGGCATGCCATTTGGCGAGCAAGGTGCGGTCGAAACCGCCGAACCCTTCCTCTATCTCGAAGCTGGCGCGGATTTCCCCTGTGAGTGCCTCGTCATGGCTCAGACCGAGCAGCCAGTCGAGCGAGACCTTGTGTCCCGCAGCGATGTTGAGCAGCGTTTCGGCCCGAGGCAGGCGGGTCGAAGCCCCGGAAAGAAGCTGGGAGAGCGCCGAACGGTCTATGCCGACATCGGCGGCGAACGCGGATTGGTTCTGCCCGGAACGGGCAAGAAGCGTCTTCAGGCGTTCACGGAAAACTTCCGAAAGGTCGCGCTTGTCCATCTCCGCTTCCTTTGGCCTCATCGTTTACTTTTCACTACAATAGTTGCGCTTGGTGCGCAAAATCAACAATTCGCTTATATTGTCGCATTGAAACACAGCAAAGCTGCTGACAGCATTGTGTCAGGATCAATGGAATCGGGTGACTGGAAGCAGAATGGGAAAGCGGGTGGGGGGTGTTTCGGCATCGAAGCGCGGGGGCGCTCGGTCCGTGGAATGGCCGACCGTCTTCCTGATCGGCGCATGTTATGCCTCGTGGGCTGGGGCTGGCATCTTACTCTGGCCAGGGCACGAGGCGCTGGCGATGGCGGTCCTGACGATCGCCGTCGCCATGCACTCCTCGCTCACGCACGAGGCCTGCCATGGCCACCCGACGCGCAAATCGTGGATCAATGAAGCTCTGGTCTTCCTGCCGCTCGGGCTCGTCTGGCCATATCGCCGCTTCAAGGCATTGCACCTGCGCCACCACGCGGACGAAAGGCTGACCGATCCGTTCGACGATCCGGAAAGCTACTACCGGGCCTTATGGCAGCACGAGGAATTGCCGCGTGCGATGAAATTCCTTCTGCGCATCAATAATACGATGGTCGGCCGCTTTATCCTCGGCCCCTGGCTCTCGGCGATCGGCTTCGTCATTTCCGATTTCAGGCTGATCGCGGAAGGCGACCGCGTCGTGCGCCATGCCTGGTTCAACCATGCGATCGGACTGGTCATCGTCGTTCCGGTCATCATCTTCGCCTTCGGTATGCCACTCTGGCTTTACCTGCTGGTGCCGGCGTGGCTCGGACAGTCGCTGATCGCTATCCGTACCTTTGCCGAGCACCAATGGTCGGAACGACCGGAGGGACGCACGATCATCGTCGAGCGCTCGCCGCTGGCGTTCCTGTTCCTCAACAACAATCTGCATTTCATCCACCATCGCAGCCCGACCATCGCGTGGTACAAGCTGCCGCGCCTCTTTCGCGAGCGGCGCGAAGAATGGATTTCGATGAACAATGGCTACGTCTATCCGAACTATTGGTCGCTCTTCCGCAAATTCGCACTGAAGGCCAAGGAGCCGGTCGTTCATCCTTTCCTGCGCCGCAGGCCGGAGCCCGGCCGCGCCTTCAGGCCGAGAGTGCGTGCGCGCAATCTGAGCGGTCTCGGCACCGCGCCCGTGCCCGCCGAGCCGCCGAAAGAGTGAGACGGAGGACCAACGGCCTCGTTTCGCAACGGCAGCACTTGTCCTCTTGCCGATCCTTCGCGAGAGATATGGCATGAGCGAATTCGTTGCCGCATTGCCTATGTACGACTGGCCGGAGGCGCGTGGAGAAACCGATCTGCAATGGGCACGACTCCGCGACAGGCTGCGCGCGACCGGCTTCGATGCGCCGGAGACGCTGGCGCGCCGGAATGCCGACATGCCCGCCGTGCAAGGTTGCATTCGGGGTGCTGACGGAATGGTGGTTGCACCGGATCCGGCAACGCTCCCGCCGAATGCATTCGACCTGCCAGTGCTCTGGCGTCATCCCAAATTGTTGTTCGCCCAGGCCTGCTGGGGTCCGATGGAGTTCGGCCTCGCGCCTTTCGTTGAGGTGGTCGGCCAGCCGGATTATTCGGGCTTCGAAGGCGGTGACGGTATTTTCTATTCGAGCGCCGTTCTGATGCGCCAAGGAGGTGGCCGCGTTGCTGCAGCGCCGCCAGGCGAGGGCAGGGCAGTCCCGCCCGTCGAGCTATTGCGTGGACAGAAGCTTGCTTTTAACGGCAGGGATTCCATGTCCGGTTATCTGGCACTCGAACGCGATCTGGAATCCGCCGGAGCGGGCATGGCGATCTTTTTGGATACGATCGAGACCGGTGGCCACCGCGCCTCGATCAAGGCGGTGGCGGAGGGCCGGGCCGATGTCTGCTCGATCGATTGCAGGAGCTGGGCAATGGCTAAGCGCTTCGAGCCTGCTGCGAATACGCTCATTCCGGTCGGCTGGACCGCGCGGCGCAAGGGGCTTCCCTATATCGCGTCGGCATCGCTGCCAAAGGAAATGATCGCCGCCGTTCGGGCCGCGACGAGTGAAGAGAGAGTTGGCGCCTGAGGATCGGTGATCAGGCGCGGACCGCGATCTTCATGAAATCGGGCATGTCCTCGCCGAAGCCCAGCGGTGCGTGGAAGTCATCGTCATCACGCGAACGGCCCCGACCTCGCGCGCCTTCCTTGTGCGGCTTGGCCCGGTCGCCGTTAGGTCGCACGCCGTCGTCCGATCTCTTATGTGCGAAAGCGGCAGGCTTGCGCTCGGCAGTTGCCGCCTCGGAAGCGGCAGGCTGATGCTCGGCGTCGTCCCGTTCCCTGGGGTGGGCACCACGCCGGCCTCTTGTGCCGCTATCCGCCTTCTTGGCGCCCCGGCTCGAGCGTCCACGGGCCGAACGCGGCGCTTCTTCCGCCTCCTCGGCGGCAAGAGTGGAGAGATCGCCGTCATGCCATTCAATCTGCTTGCCGATCAGCTTTTCGATCGCATCGAGATGCTTGCCGTCGGCCCTGGTTGCGATGGTGAAAGCTTTGCCGGAACGGCCTGCGCGCGCGGTGCGGCCGATGCGATGGACATAATCCTCGGCATGGATCGGCACGTCGAAATTGAACACATGGCTGACGTCGGGAATATCGAGCCCGCGCGCAGCGACGTCGGAGGCGACGAGATATTTGAGCTTGCCGTCGCGGAAAGCTGAGAGCATCGCCATGCGCGCCCGCTGGTCCATGTCGCCATGCAGCGCGCCGGCATCGAAGCCGTGCCTCGTGAGCGAGCGGAAAAGCTCGGATACTTCGACCTTGCGATTGCAGAAGATGATGGCGTTCTTGAGCTCCGACTCCTCGGCAGTCAGGAGGTTACGCAGCGCCTCGCGCTTGGCCCACGGCTTGGTCCCGGATTTCACCAGCCGCTGCATGACATTCTCGCCGGTCGAAGCGGCGCGCGAGACCTCGACGCGTACCGGCGCCTGCAGGAACTGCTCCGTCAGCTTGGTGATCTCCGGCGGCATGGTCGCCGAGAAGAACAGCGTCTGCCGGGTGAATGGGATGAGCTTGCAGATGCGCTCGATGTCGGGAATGAAGCCCATATCGAGCATGCGGTCGGCCTCGTCGATGACCAGGATGTCGACGCCGGTGAGCAACAGCCTTCCGCGCTCGTGGTGGTCGAGCAGCCGGCCCGGCGTGGCGATCAGCACATCCGCACCACGCTCCAGCTTGCGATCCTGCTCGTCGAAGGAAACCCCGCCGATCAGGAGGGCGACGGTCAGGCGGTGATTCTTGCCATATTTGGTGAAGTTCTCTTCGACCTGCGCGGCGAGTTCCCGCGTCGGCTCGAGAATGAGCGTGCGTGGCATGCGCGCCCGTGCCCGGCCTTTCTCAAGGCGGGTCAGCATGGGGAGGACGAAGGAAGCTGTCTTGCCCGTACCTGTCTGGGCAATGCCGAGCACGTCCTTGCCCTGCAGCGCGTGCGGGATGGCGCCGGCCTGGATCGGCGTCGGCGTCGTATAGCCGGCGTCGCTTACCGCCGCGAGGACTTTGGAGGAGAGTCCGAGTTCGGAAAATGTCAACGCTTCCGAAGCGTTATTGTTGTCTGATGACACGTTTGTCGGCTGTCTTTGCTGTTATGCGCCGCGGCCCCGGCCACTGAAACGCGATCCCGGCGCTTACTTCAATCGGCAACGATCGGAATAGCTTCCGGCGTTACGTTCGGATCGCTTGGTTGTCAATATAGTATGCTATCGGCGTTGTTGAACCCCAACGCAAGCAAAATCAAGGCTGTGGGTTAATTTGCAGGGCAGATATGCGCCATTAGGCAAGCAATCCGGGATCGATTACCCGATCAGTACCGGAATTGCTCTCTCAGGATACGCTCGCTCCAGGAATGCGTCGGATCGAAAAGCAAGGTTGCCCGGGCGGTCTGCGACTCGCGTACCGTGACGCTCGTGACCGATTTCACTTCAGTATGATCGGCGGCCGCGTTCACCGGACGCTTCTCCGATTCCAGAATATCGAAACGGACAGTCGACTTGTCGGAAAGGAGCGCCCCGCTCCAGTTGCGCGGACGGAAAGGGCTGACCGGCGTCAGCGCGAGAAGCGGCGCATCGAGCGGCAGGATCGGGCCGTGTGCAGAAAGATTGTAGGCGGTCGACCCGGCCGGCGTCGCGACCATGACGCCATCACAGTTCAATTCGTCGAGCCGGACCTTGCCGTCGATCGTGATGCGGATCTTGGCTGTCTGGTAGGATTGGCGCCACAGCGCCACCTCGTTGATCGCAAGCGCCGAGACGGTTTCGCCCGAAGCCGTGGTGGCCGACATCTCGATCGGCCGGATCGTTTCCGGCACGGCCGCCTCAATGCGCTCCGGCAGGTCCTTCGTGGAATATTCGTTCATGAGGAAACCGACCGTGCCCCGGTTCATGCCGTAGACGCGTCTTCCGCTGTTCATGGTCTCGCGCAGGGTCTGCAGCAGGAAGCCGTCACCGCCAAGCGCGACGACCGTGTCCGCCTCGTCGATGGGCGACTGGCCGTAACGCCGCACGAGGTCGTTCGCGGCCTCGCGGGCATCCTTCGTGTCAGCGGATACGATGGCGATGGCTTTGACGCGGCTATCCATTTGCTCGGTCTCGACGGCAGTACAGGACGCGTCCGATAGCATGCCGGGAACGGGCTTGAAAAGGCGAGGGCCGTGAAGAGAAGGGTAGGCCATACATTCATGACATGGCCGAGGGAGAGCGATGAATTGAAGGAACGCTTACGCCATAGCATTCCAAATTTGATAGCGAACTGCCGCAAGAAAAGAGAAATGCTTTGGCCTGCAGCGGCTTACCAAAGCTGGCGAAGTTTAAAACAGGTTGAGTTGCCGTTCCTGCCTGCGTTTTCGCCTGCCCGCGCCCTCGCTGACCGTCAGGTCTGCGGCGATCTCGATCAGGAAAGGCGACGGTGGTAGCGGGCGCACTGCGCCACGCCAGAACCGCTCGATGGCGCGGGTCAGGAACAACCTGTCCTTAGCGCGGGTCATGGCAACGTAGAACAGCCGCCGCTCCTCGGCCTGCGTTGCTTCCTCCTCCGGTCTCGCGGGCCCCCATGAAAACGGCACCAGCCCCGCTTCCATGCCCATGACGAACACGATCGGAAATTCCAAGCCCTTGGCCGCGTGCATGGTCATGAGCGAGACGCGGTCGGCGCGCCTGTCGCGGAAATCGGCCTCGGTGGACAGGGCCACCGCCTCGCCAAGCCGGGTCTGATCGCCGGCCACCTGATCTGAGGCGGCGAGCGCGGCGAGCCAGCCTCTCGCCTCCGCGATCGCGGCCGCGTCGGCCTTCTCCGCCCTGCGGGCGTTTTCTGCCGCTTGGCCTATGCATGCGGCGAGGTCCGGCCCTTCCGCCGTATCCAGCCCGTCGAGAATCGCCGTCACGCCGGGATGACCGGCGATGGGAGCGGGCGAGCTTTTCATGAATGGAACGCCGGCGCGATCGAAGGCGGCCCGAAGTGCGGCCGCCTGTGCATCGGTACGATAGAGCACGGCGCAATCGGCAAAGCCGAGCGGCCGGCCGGCGGGCACCTCGCCTCCCTTTCGATTGGCTGCGAGGAGGTCGTGGCCGCCGAGCAGGCTCTCGATCGTGGCCGCGACGAAATCCGCCTCCGCCGCCTCGCTCGCTGCCGCATGGGTCGTGATCGGTTGGCCTACGGGACGGATCGCGCCTGTCGAGGGTGCGCCGATGAAACCCGAGGCTGCCATCACGATGGTGCCCGTCGAGCGGTAGTTGCGCGTGAGCCGCAGGGTCGGAGCGGCGGGGAAGTCGCGGCCGAAGCGCGCGAAGCAGGCCGCGTCCGCGCCGCGAAAGCCGTAGATCGCCTGATCCGGATCGCCGATGACGCAGAGATTGCCGTTTTCCTCCGTCAGCAGCCGCAGCAGGCGATATTGCTGCTCGTCCACGTCCTGAAACTCGTCGGCGACGATGTGCTGAAAGCGCGCCTGCCATTCGGCGGCAATCTTCGCGTCCGCTTCCAGAAGATCGGCCGACAACAGGACGAGATCGTCGAAATCGACCCATCCCTGCGCCCGTCCGATCCGGTCGAGGACGGCGCGGGCCTCAGCTTCTTCGTCCGCGCCCTTCGCGCCGCTGCGCTTGAACACCGAGACGGCCTTGATGAGGCGGGTGGCTCGCGTGTCGCTGACGTCCAGCGCCTCGGCCAGCGCCGCTTTGCGCTCCGTCTCACTAGCGATGCGGAAATCGGCGCTGAGACCGACGCGGTCGGCATGCGCGTGCAGGATGGCAAGGCCCAGCGAATGGAAGCTTTGTACCGCTACGGCGTCCACCTCCTCCTTGCCGAGAAGCCCCGCGAGCCGGGTGCGCAATTCCTCCGTCGCCTTGCGGGTGAAGGTGACGGCAAGACAGGAGCCGGCCGGCACGCCGCGTTCCAGCACCAGATGGGCGATGCGGTGGGTGAGCATGCGCGTCTTGCCGGACCCGGGTCCCGCGATCACCATCAGCGGCCCGTCGACGGCCTCCGCGGCGCGCGCCTGATCGGGATCGAGACCGGCGAGAACGCCGCTGCGGCCCGATGGCTGTACCGCCGTGGTTTCGGGGGCCGGCGGTGCATCTCCCGGCCTCTCTTCCTTTGCCTTGGGTTTCGCCCGGCGTGCACGGCTGAGCAGCGGCGCATCGAACAGCATCCGGTTTCCCGCGAGGCGATCCAGTTCGCCGTCCTCAAACAGCCGGATGACACCATATTCTCCATCATAGCCCGCTTGCCGGATGACCTCGCCGGAGCGCAGCCGCGTCACGGCCTCGCCGAGCAACGGATGGACCTTCGCCACATCCTCGGCCGGCAGATCTTCCAGCAAGGATAACTCCGGCCCGAGCGCAGCGATCGTACGGTCATAGGTGTGGGTGACGGCCTTCGAGGCGACGCCGCTGCCGACGACTTCCGAGAGGATTTCCGGCAGCGGCACGAGGCTCGACACTGCGCCCGCCGTTGCCGGCGGCAGGGCTTCGACCTCGCTGCGGTCGGCGAGCGCCTCGACGCGATGTGCGACGCCAACGGTGACAGGCCGCCCGCAGACCGGGCAGCGGCCTCCCATAGCGATGGTTTCCTTCGGATCGAGCCGCACCCCGCAGGCGCGGTGCCCGTCCATGTGATACTTGCCTTCTTCGGGGAAGAACTCGACCGTGCCGACATAACCCTCCCCGGTCTCCAGCGCGCGGCGGATGGCGAAATAGTCCGGCTCGCAGGAAAAGCGCGTCGCCTCGCGGCCGAGCTTGCCGGGCGAATGGGCGTCGGAATTGGAGGTGAGGCGGAAGCGGTCGAGCGAGGAGATGCGCCAGTTCATGGCCGGATCGGACGAAAGGCCTGTCTCGACAGCGAAGATGTGTCCGGCAAGGTCGCCATAGCACTCCTCGATGGAGTCGAAGCCCGATTGCGAGCCGAGCGCGGCGAACCACGGCGTCCAGATATGGGCGGGGACAAGATAAGAGTCCGGCCCGGACTGCAGCGTGATCTCCAGAAGGTCGCGCGAGTCGAGGCCGAGGATCGGACGGCCGTCTGAAGCGATGTTGCCGATGCGCGCGAGGCTCGCCGCCAGCCGGTCGGCGGCGTCGAGATCGGCCGCGTAGATCAGGTGATGGATCTTCCGGGTTTTCTCGCCCTTCTTGTAGATGGTCGAGATCTCGGTGCAGAGCATGAAGGAGACCGGCCGCCGGCAGACGGGTGGAAGCGTCTCCCACAGCGCCGCCTCGATTTCGGGTCTCAGGCGAAACAGCCCGTTGCCCTCGGCCACCAGCTTATCCTTGATTTCGGCGAGCCAGACCGGATGCACGCAGTCGCCGGTGCCGACGACCCGCACGCCCTTGCGCGCCGCCCACCAGAAGAGGCGCTCCAGATCGAGATCCCTGCTCGTCGCGCGGGAATATTTCGAGTGGATGTGCAGATCGGCGTGAAAAGTCATCGTGCAACGTCATTCGTCTTGCGAAGAAGAAAGGATGAATCCTCCAAGCCCGACAGCACGTTGATAACAGGTAGGAAAGAATGCCGCATGGGATAAACACGCAAATCACAGCATTCGAAGCGGCAGGCTTGCCGGCAATATCGGACTGGAGGGGCTACGGAAGCCGGTTGCCGCTTCACTTGCCGATTGTGCGCGAGTTTCGGTTTTACATGCCTGAGGCGCACCTAGCCGCGATATTGCAGGCTCCCGGATGGGCGGTCAGCATCATTTACACTGCCCTTGTATGGGCTGTCACACCTGCAATATGTGGCGGGAGAAGCGGGATAAAAATGCGAACTCTGATAAGCTATGGATAATACTACTGAATCGATCATCCCTTGATCAACAGTCTCCTGCGCAACAAGCGACGGCGACGATCGAATCTCTCTATCGGTCAGGGAAAACGCTCAAAATAATCGCATCAGAACTGAACCTGAGCCAGTCTGCGGTTCTTCGGGTGTTGGTCGCAAATAATGTGCCGAGAAGGATCGGAGCCCCCCGTAAGCGATAGAATTCTGTACGTTTGGATTGGCTCCGAGGCAATCATCATGCCGGGCGTGAAAGTTGGCGATGGTGCAGCAATCGCACCCGCGCCGTGGTAACGCGCGACGTTGAGCCCTACGCGATCATCGGCGGCAATCCTGCGAAGTTGATCCGCAAGCGTTCGCAGGTCAACTCTGAGATCATAAGCGCCGTCAATGGAACTGCTATTGGGTGGCGGCGTTTCCGACAACATCATCATATTGAAGTCGCACAGCAGCGCCTTAAGTCGCTAGCCCCAAACCTGCGCGGTCTCGGCTTGGTAGAAAGCGACGTCCAGTGGCCATTTGTCGTGTCGAAGGCCCGCTAACCACCTGGAGCGACTGACTATCTCCGCGTTCCACGTCTCCTGCGGGTCGCCGTATAGGCCGACGTACAGCTTTTTGAACCGGCCGCGCCCGATACGAGTGAGAATGTGATCGTCGTTCGCGGCGAGGGAATGTCCGAAGATAAACCAGCAATGCTTGCCTTGGACCACATTACTGGTGAGCTGTTTGAGGCCTTGGTAAAGATAGGCGTTGTGCCGGATTTTGTCCTTCTTCTGGGCGCTGGTTCCCTCCGCTACAAACAACGGAAACTTGTTGCTGGCAAGCGCGGAACGGGCTTGTTCGATCAGAGGAACGCCCTTCCTGACCCAAGTGTACTTCAGCAAATCCTTGCCCGAATCGAATAGATGCAGCGCACCGTGAAGGAACATCACACTGGCACTATGCGCGTTCGTTTCTCCTTGCCACACAACATAGTCCGCGTCGGGTTCGTCTTCGTCATTTCCGAAACCATCGTTCTTGGTAAGATCAATTGGATCTCCAAATGGTAGATCGTCGTGCATTGCCCTGCGGAAAGGGAAAAAAAAGAATCCGCCTAAATCTGCGTGAGCGTTGGGCGGGCTATTGGTTGGCTGTGGCTACCCGTCGCGGAAATTGGCAAATGGATAGCGTTGGGCCAAGTGCTGGAGATCGGAGGAGCATATAATGGCCGTTCCCAGTAGGGGGTGGGTGGCTAGTGGACATCGCGTTCGAAGATGAGCAGCTACGGGCAATGTGCATCAAGCGTGGGCGCGCTATTTCGGTGCTTGGGCCAAACGTTGCGCACGAGCTCAACAAGCGCGTCGCCGACATTCGGGCCGCCGAAACTGCGTTGGACCTGCTTGTATCTACGTGCCTCGTTGGTGATGGAGGCGGAACGATGCATGTGTCTCTCACCGACGGGTTCGAACTGATCTTGATCGCTAACCATGTCCATAACCCGACAACAATTTCCGGCAAGATCGACTGGGCAAAGGTAATGCGCGTTAAGGTCCTGGAGATTTCCAGAAGGGCAATCGCATGACTGGCAATTTGAATCCAGATTGGGCGTCTTCACCTTGGGAAACCATCGCTGATGTCCTTAGCCTTCGTGGCATCAATGAAGCCGAATTCGAAGAGATGATTGGTGAGACTTCCGGTTTTGCCGACGCGCTTCGCCGTGGCAAGAGGCCTATTGACCAGTCACTTGCTGAAGCCCTGGCCGAAAATCTCGGAGCTTCGGTTTCTTTCTGGTTGAAGCGGGAAAGCGACTTTCGCAAATCCGGAGCAAAAAACTCCGCCTCGGATTTCGACGACGCATTGGTCTGGCTGAGGGAACTGCCCTTGAAGGACATGATGAAGGCTGGCTGGATACGAAAGCCCGCTTCGAAGGAAGAAGCGCTCGCCAACGTATTGTCATTCTTTGGCTTGCGCGACTTTTCCGAATGGAAAGCGCGCTATCACGGCGTCATGAATTCGGTAGCGTTTCGCAAGAGCTCGTCATTCACGGAGAATACGCTGTCGACCTTGGCATGGCTGAGGCAAGGCGAGCGAGCGGCAGAGGAAATAACATGCGCTCCATGGGACCCTACTACCTTTAAGGAAGCTCTCCCGGAAATCCGACCGTTGATGAGGCAAAGTTCACCGGGCCAATTTCTGCCGCGACTGAGGGCTGTGTGCGCGAAGGTAGGAGTAGTGGTCGTCGTTGCCAAGGCACCTCATGGGTGTCGGGCGAGCGGCGCTGCGAGGATATTGCCGGGCCAGCGCGCGATCATCCAGTTGAGTTTCCGATACCTCTCCGACGATCATTTCTGGTTCACATTCTTCCATGAGTCCGGACATTTGGTCCTGCATGGAGAAAATCATCTCTTTCTCGAGAACGGTTCCGGCATCATGGAATCAGAAGAGGCGGAGGCCAACCGATTTTCGGAGCGCATGCTAATCCCTGATGAGCTTGCCGAAGAACTGCCGGGGGTGAAACCCTACAAACGCGATGTCATTCGTTTTGCGTTCAAGGCAGGAACCTCCCCTGGAATCGTGGTCGGGCAAATGCAGCATCGCAAGCTGCTCGCGGAAAACCGCCTCAATTTTTTGAAACGACGCTACGATTGGAATGAACTGTCTCGTGCCCCCAACGTGGTGTCGGGCATGCGCAGCCTCACCCTCTGAATAGGACAAAACGGTCGGGTGTTTTCTGCCAGTTACACAGTGCGTCCTCCAATACCTGCTTGCCGACCTTATCGCTAACAGCCTGATGAGGTCGCGCCAGTACGCCGGCATTGAGGCGACCGAGACGGGTATGCGCCGAGCGAGGATCATTCCACGAATGACGATTACCGCGTTCGTCTCGCAAAATTCTCTCAACCCATACTCGTCGATGGCCAATCTCGTCACTTTATCGATGGAATCCGAGACCGTATCTGCCTTTATGTCTTTGGGCGAAATCCACGGTATGTCTCCATCCCAGTATTCCGGCACGCCGGTCGTAGGAGTTGAACCGGAGAGCAGTTTTGCTACGTGCCGGAGCCTTTTCACTTCCCAATGCGCCGGGATGTCGCCGAGCCAGTCGATGCCGGAGGTTTTCATGGCGGCGTCGGGGTTGAGGCCCTTGGTGACGGCGCGAGTGATGAGGGCCTGGCGCCGGGTGACATGAATGCCGCTCTGACGCTTGTGAACTGGGGCGAAAACGACGGTGCCGCGTGAGGTGCCGTCATGCGCAAGAAAAAGAAAAAGCAGGGCCTGGGCTGGTCGCCGATCCGCTTCAAATCGACGTGGCGTGACTATCGCTATGGTGAGAAGCGCAAGCCAACGCTGCCTCAAATATTCACCGGCAAGCACCGCGAAAACGCCGTTCAAGGCGTGCTGATACATCTTCGGGACTGGCGGATGACGCCGTTCGAGCACGAAGGCGAGAGCCGTGCAGGTGTCCGGTCCGCCCTTTGTCTCAGTGGCCATAGCTGGGCCGCTTCCGATGCCGAGGCGGCTTCACTGGTTGCCGAGGGCCTGCACAGGCTGGGGGCAAAGCGTCCAGATTGGGACGAAGGCCAGTGGCATTATGCCCTTCCACGCGAGAATTGCGCGCGGTGCATGGGGCCGATCAGCGAGGAAGACCAGGCGCTGGGCTTTCGCTTTTGCAGCGATATCTGCGCGCAGGCGACTCGCGTCACATGGTTCGACCAGATCCCGCCGAATCACGAAATGCGCGTGACGGCCTATTGGCAGGTGGCTATCGCGAACGCTCCTGTTTTCACCTGCAAGGAGTGCGGGAAGAAATTCAAGGTGAAGATGGGGCCGAAGGAAATCGAGGCCAATCCGCCCAAATACTGCTCATACAGGTGTCACGACGATGCCCGTCGCCTTCCGATGCGGAATTGTCTGTGGTGCCAGAAGCCCTTCAAGCCGGCGGGCGATAGTAAGCGGTGCTGCTCATTGGCCTGCTCCACCCAGATAGGAAAGCGAACTCGGCAGCGGGCATATCCGGACGTGACGTGCCCTATCTGTCATTCCATCTTCCGCAAGCGCTCTCCTCTGGGCAAATACTGCTCCGCAGCGTGCAAGTCGGTAGCTGACAATGCGGCGCGGAAGCTCCCCGAGCGCACCGGCTATTGCGAGGAATGTGGCGGCGCCTTTATCCGAAAGCGGAGCGATAGGCGCTGGTGCAGCATTAGCTGCCGCTCGAAAACCAAGTGGCGGCAGGAAAAGGAAGCCAGGGCCAGCGCCTTCTTTTGCGAGGCGGCGGAATAGGGCGTCAATCGAGGACGTACAGGTATCCGATCGCCCGCGCGCCCTTCACAGCCTCATCTGGGCTCAATGCGCCGTTCTCCACGATCTTTTGTAGGTCAGCCTGCGCCTCATCGTGCAGCTTCGTCACGTCACTGCGCGAGATCACACCCTTGCGGACGAGAAGCTTCAGGAGGTGCTTGGTAGCAACCGTGTTGCCGAACGCGCGGCCGTCTTCGATCATGACACGTTATCCAGGCTCACCATAGCGAAGATAGTCGGCTACCGCCCAAGCATCTTGCGCACGGCGATCGATAGCCTTGGCGAAACCGCTTTCATGATCGTTGCTGGCCAGCCCCTTCTTCGCGCGCATGTAATCACGCATGGCGTCCGCGTTGAAGTCGCCATCTCTTACGACCTTGGTGAGGGCGCGATAGAATCGCTCGTCGTCAAGGGCGTGGCTGGTATGCCAAGTGTCAGTGTTCAAAAAGCTATCGAATACAGAATAGATCGACATCATTGCCCTCCATTTCCCACGCCGAGGTTATGCACCACGGGCGATCCGTCAAGTCGCGGCGATATTGGGGAAAATTGAGGGGAAAAATGAACAGCCTTCGAGAAAGGCGTTATATCTCAATGCGTTAAAAAGGAAACCTGGCGGAAGAGGTGGGATTCGAACCCACGGACGAGTTGCCCCGTCGCTGGTTTTCAAGACCAGTGCCTTAAACCGCTCGGCCACTCTTCCATGCTGCTTCGCCGGCAGCGTTGCATGGTGCCGCCCGTCTGCGCATTCCTCGGCTGCTTTATCGTGCTGCCGAATGCAGCGTCAACATCGCAAGCGTCTTCAGGGCGCGCATAAAGTAGTGGCTGAACAAAACGATTTCCATCGCCACGGAATATCGGTAGGTTACAAGGGGATTCATGCCACATTCTTGCCGGTTTCCAGCCATAGTCGGTTAATTGCGTTTAAATTAATTTCTGACAGGAAGCGTAACGGGGAGCGGGGCTTGGTTGTCCGGCGCGCTTCAAAGATCAGGAAAGGCGAGTGGTTCAGCATCTCGCCGGATTGAAGAGGGGACTGCCAGCGAATGGTGCTCGATACTACGCGCCGACGCCTCGGGTTTGTGTCGTCCGTCATGGTTGTCGCTGCATCCGGCGCTTTGCTGTCGGCGTGCAATACGACCGGACCGACCGCCTCGAACCAGAAACAGTCCAAGGAATATTTCGCCGAGGCAGAATATGGCGTGCCGGCGAGCCCTCGCGTAACCACCAAGCGCTCGCGCCTGCCGCGCCGCGACGGTCGCTCCCAGGTCGGCCAGCCCTACATGGTGCACGGCAAGTGGTATTACCCCAAGGAAAACCGGAATTATAAGGCTGTCGGCGCCGCCTCCTGGTATGGTGATGCGTTCCACGGCCGTCTTACCGCCAATGGCGAGGTCTACGACATGGACCGGCTGACGGCGGCGCATCCGACGATGCCCCTGCCGAGCTATGCGCGGGTGACCAATCTGAAAGACGGCGCTTCGGTGATCGTGCGCGTCAACGACCGTGGGCCATATGCGGAGGGACGCGTCATCGACCTTTCCAAGCGGGCGGCGGAAATGCTCGACTACAGCACGGCCGGTGTCGCCCGGGTAAAGGTAGAATATGTAGGCCCGGCGCCGCTTACCCCAAACGACGACCGCTACCTGATGGCTTCTTATCACCCCGGCAAGGACGCGGCGCCTCTTCCGGGCGATGGCAGCGGCGTGATGGTTGCGATGAACGGTTCTACGCCCAGTTCCGGCCACAACGCGGTGCCGTTCCCCGGCCAGTTGAACGATGCGGGCGGGTCCGCGGAACTTTCGCCGCAGCAATCCGTACCGCAGGTGCAACTGGCGTCCGCGACCTCGATCGGCACTGTTGATGCCGGCGACCCGGTCCTGCCGGCGTTCGGGCCGATCGTGCCGGAACGCCCAGCCGTCGGGCTGGCCTCCAATGGCGGGAATGAAGTGCTCCCAGTGCTCGGTTATGCTGACATGCGCGTATCGCGAGCCGCGAGTGCCCTCGATGCTTTCGCAGGCAGTCAGAAAACGATGACGCCCGCCGATATCGTCGCTTCCTGGGACCGGTCACAACCGGCGAAAGCGAGTGCAGGCGATGAGGCAGACTATGTCGCCGTCGGCACTTTCGCCAGCGCGGCGGACAGTTCCAGGCAGGCAAACTATCTTTCTGCCTATGGCCGCGTCCAGGTGGAGTCGGCGAAAGCCGGTTCGCGGACCTTCTACAGCGTCAATCTCTACCCGGATGGCCGCGCGTCGATCGATGAGATGCTCAAGCAGGCCTGGGCACATGGCGCGGGCGATGCCATGACGGTCCGCGACTAAGCGCCGACGCATTCACCATCTTGCTCCTAATCGATTGATCCGGCGGCGTATGGGCTGCTACCTTCGCCTTGCGGCGGGGCAGGGGAAAAACCTCGGTCGCGGCAGATTTTAGGTGCAGCCGGAAGGGTGATCGCAGGCGAAACCGGAATCACTTCGTCGGTCGGGATGCAGATGATCGGACGGGTACGGTGAGTACATATCTGTTGCGGTGGATATCGCGATCAGCGGTGCTGTTGCTGCTCGTGGCCTGCTGGATATCAGCCGCCCATGCTCAGCTTTTTTCAACGCGTGCGCCCGAGGCCTACATGATCGATGCCGAGACCGGCACGATCCTGTTTTCCAAGGATGCCGACAAACCCATCCCTCCCGCTTCGCTCGCCAAGCTGATGACGCTGGAACTCGTCTTTCAGTCAATCAAGAGCGGGCGGCTTACGCTCGACGATCCGTTCTATATCAGTGTCAATGCCTGGAAGAACGGCGGTGCGGGTTCAGGCGGCTCGACGATGTTCGCGAAGGTGAAGTCTTCCGTCCGCCTGGAAGACCTCATCAAGGGAATGGCCGTGGTCTCGGCCAACGACGCGTGCATCGCCGTTGCCGAAGGAATGGCGGGCTCGGAAGAGAATTTCGCCAAGCTCATGACGGAACGTGCTCGCGCGCTCGGCTTCGACCATATGGTCTTCAAGAACTCGACGGGGCTGCCGGCGGACGGCGAGGTCGTGACTGTCAAGGAACTTGCACTTCTTGCCCTGCACATCTGGCGGGATTATCCGGACCTCTACCATTACTTCTCGCTGCCCGATTTCACCTGGAACAAGATAAAGCAGCGCAATCGCAACCCGCTTCTGGGGATGGATATCGGCGCAGATGGTCTGAAGACCGGCCATACCGACGCGGCAGGCTACGGGATCGTGGGTTCGGCCGAGAGGAACGGGCGGCGCCTCTTCGTCGCCATGGGCGGCATGTCGAGCAGTGGCGAGCGTGCCGAAGAGGCGCGCAAGATGCTGGATTGGGGGATGCGGGCATTCGAAAAGTCGGAACTCTTCGCAAAAGGCGAAACGGTTGCCGAGGCGTCCGTTTTCGGCGGCGCGCAATCGAGTGTGGCGCTGAAGGCGAAGGGTCCGGTTTCGATCTTCGTGCCGCTTACCAATCGCGACCAACTCAAGGCGCGCGTTGTCTATACGGGACCGTTGGTGGCGCCGATTGAAGAGGGAATGCCGGTCGGAAAGCTGAAGGTCTGGATCGGCGATACGCTCAGCCAGGAAACGCCGCTCTATACGGCGGAGGCGATCGACAAGGGCACGATCTACCAGCGCGCGACCAGCGCGCTAGAGGAACTGGCGATCGGTTGGCTACGCTGAGAAGCGCATGCCCGCATGGATTTTCCGTACCGCTCCGCTTAATTACGGGATGCGGGCTTCGGCCTGTTTCGAGGTCGGATGACTGAATTGACGCGCGGATTGTTCATAACGTTCGAAGGCGGTGAAGGGGCCGGCAAGTCGACCCAGATCCGTATGTTGGCGGCAACGCTTGGCGCCTCCGGGCGTGAGGTGGTGGTAACGCGCGAACCCGGCGGCTCGCCAGGCGCAGAGGCGATCCGCCATGTGGTGCTCTCCGGCGCGGCGGAGCCTTTTGGCGCCGAGATGGAGGCCGTATTGTTCGCAGCGGCGCGTGCCGACCATATCGACCGGACGATCCGACCCGCGCTTGAGCGGGGCGCGGTCGTGCTTTCGGATCGTTTCGTGGATTCCTCGCGGGTCTATCAAGGCGTCACAGGGGGGCTCGATCGCTCCTTCATGGAAGAGCTGGAGCGAGCTACCGTGGAAGACATGATGCCGGATCTGACGCTCATCCTCGATATCGACCCGGAGGAAGGGATGCGCCGGGCCGGCGCGCGCAGGGGCGCCTCCGAAGCGGATCGGTTCGAGAAGGAGGGGCTGTCTCTTCACAGACGGCGGCGGAAGGCCTTCCTCGAGATCGCGAAGGCGGAGCCGAAACGGTGCAAGGTGATCGATGCCTCAAGACCGGTCGAAAAGATAGCCGCCGAGATCGCCGACGTCGTCGGAGAGGTGGTCGAGCGGAAAGGTCTTCGCGCGAGCGAGAAGGTTTGAGCGATGTTCGAGCGTCTGGCCGCGGAGCAGTATGACAGCATCCCCGGTGTGCCGGAGCCGTCGGAGAATCCGCGGCTGATCGGCCATCAGGAGGAATCAGGGCTTCTGGCGAGCGCCTACCGTGCCGGCCGGCTTCACCACGCTATCCTCCTTGCGGGAGCGCTCGGCATCGGCAAGGCGACGCTCGCCTTCCGGCTCGCTCGCCACCTGCTGAAACATCCGGACGCGACGGAAGCTCCTGAAACGCTCTGCGACGCCGACATTTCCTCGTCGCTCTTCCGCCAGGTCGCCAACGGCTCACATCCGTCGATCCTGCATCTTACCCGGCCTTTCGACGATAAGCGCAAGGTTTTCAGGACCATGGTAACGGTTGAGGAAATCCGGCGTGTGAATCGATTCCTCTCGATGACTTCGCATGACGGCAGCTATCGCGTGGTCATTGTCGATTCGGCGGATGATATGAACACCAACGCTGCCAACGCGCTTCTGAAGAGCCTGGAGGAACCACCGGCCCGCACGATCTTTCTCCTGATCTCGCATTCGCCCGGGCGGCTCCTGCCGACCATCCGCTCGCGCTGCCAGACCGTGCGGCTGAAGCCGCTCGACGGGCAATCGTTACGCGCCGTACTCCAGACGCTTGAAACCGACTTGCCGTCCGATCCGGCGGCGCTCGACGCGCTCGCCGCGCGCGCGGAAGGCAGCGCCCGCACCGCGATCCTGCTTACTCAGTTCGGGGGGCTGGAAATCGGTGGGACGCTGGACCGGGTGCTCTCGGCCGGCCGATTCGACCTCATGGAGGCGAACAGGCTGGCGGACGCTGTGAGCGGGCGTGACCAGACGATCCAGTTCGGCATCTTCAACCGAATGGCACTCGACGCGGTAGCGGACGCAGCCGACAGCGCCGCCGAGGTAGGAGAGATCGAGCGGGCAGGGCGGCTCTCCGATCTCTGGAGTGAAGCGAACCAGCGGATCGCCGAAACGGCCATCTACAACCTCGACCGTAAACAGCATGCGGTCGGACTGCTCGGCCGAATGCACGAAGTCATGCGCGGCTGACCTGCAAGCGGGATTGGCAATCGCCTTCCCGATGCGCTATCTGACCGCCACCTTCTCTTTCCGGAACCATTTCATGCCCGCCGAAAAATTCTACATCACCACGGCGATCTCTTATCCCAACGGCAAGCCGCATATCGGCCATGCCTATGAGCTGATTGCTACGGATGCGCTGGCGCGTTTCCAGCGTCATGACGGGAAGGACGTCTTCTTCCTCACCGGCACGGATGAGCATGGGATCAAGATGCTGCAGACCGCCCGCAAGGAAGGCATCACCGCGCGCGAGTTGGCGGACCGGAACGCCGAGCTTTTTCGCCAGATGGGTAAATTGCTCAACGCGTCGAACGACGATTTCATCCGCACGACCGAGAAGAGGCACTATGAAGCCTCGCAGGCCATCTGGAAGGCGATGGCTGCGAACGGAGACATTTACAAGGGCGGCTACGCCGGCTGGTACTCCGTCCGCGACGAAGCCTATTACGGCGAGGAAGAGACAGAGCTTCGCGACGACGGGATACGCTACGGGCCGCAGGGCACGCCGGTCGAATGGGTCGAGGAGGAAAGCTATTTCTTCCGGCTGTCCGCCTATCAAGACAGGCTGCTTGATCTTTACGAGCGTGAGCCGGGCTTCATCGGGCCGGTTGAGCGACGCAACGAGGTGATGAGCTTTGTCCGCTCGGGGCTCAAGGATCTGTCGATCTCGCGCACCACTTTCGACTGGGGCGTGCCGGTGCCGGGCGACGAAAAGCATGTCATGTATGTGTGGGTAGATGCGCTCACGAATTACATTACGGCTGCCGGTTATCCTGATGAAAGATCAGAGAAATGGCGCTATTGGCCGGCGGACGCCCACATCATCGGAAAGGACATCGTGCGCTTCCATTCGGTCTATTGGCCGGCCTTTCTGATGTCGGCAGGAATCGAGCTGCCGAAGCGGGTCTTCGGCCATGGCTTCCTGTTCAATCGCGGGGAGAAGATGTCGAAGTCGGTCGGCAACGTAGTCGACCCGTTTGCGCTGGTCGAGCACTACGGGCTCGATCAGGTGCGCTACTTTCTGCTGCGCGAAGTGCCGTTCGGGCAGGACGGCAGTTACAGCCACGAGGCGATCGTCAACCGCACCAATGCCGACCTCGCGAACGATCTCGGCAATCTGGCACAACGTTCGCTTTCGATGATCGCCAAGAATTGCGGCGGCAAGGTCCCGGAAAAAGGCAAGCTGGCAGAGGCGGACCGGGTGATCCTGGCGATGGCAGACGCTGCGCTCGACACGGCGCGCAAGGCCATGGCCGAACAGGCTATCCACGTGGCGCTCGGCGCGATCTTCGGCGTGGTATCCGAAGCCAACCGCTATTTCGCCGGGCAGGAGCCCTGGGCTCTGCGCAAGACGGACCCGGCCCGCATGGAGACCGTGCTCTACACGACCGCGGAGACGATCCGCCGCGTGGCTATCCTCTGCCAGCCTTTCATGCCGGGTTCGGCGGCGAAACTGCTCGACCTGCTCTCGGTTGCGCCTGACCGGCGGCAATTTTCCGCTCTCGGCGAGAAAGACGCACTCGCCTCCGGAACGGCATTGCCTGTGCCACAGGGCATCTTCCCGCGTTACGTCGAGGCCGAACCGGCGTGACGATGCTTGTAGACAGCCATTGCCATCTCGACTTCCCGGATTTTGCCGAGGAGCGCGACGCGGTAATCGCACGCGCCGAGGCGGCCGGCGTTGGCATGATGGTGACAATCTCGACGCGCGTCAGGCGTTTCGAGAACGTGCTTGCCGTGGCGGAAGCATACGGCAATGTTTTCTGCTCCGTCGGCACTCATCCGCACAACGCGGGCGAAGAGAAGGATGTAACGACCGAAGAACTAGTCCGGCTTTCGGCCCATCCGAAGGTCGTGGCTGTCGGTGAAGCTGGCCTCGACTATTTCTACGATCGTTCACCGCGCGACGTACAGGCCTCCGTTTTCCGCCGCCACATAGCGGCAGCGCGTGAGACCGGGCTGCCGCTGGTGATCCATTCGCGCGACGCCGATACCGACATGGAAATGATCTTGCGCGATGAGAAAGGGAAGGGGGCTTTCCCCTTCATTCTACATTGTTTTTCGTCAGGAAAAGCGCTCGCTAGAGCGGGCGTCGAACTCGGCGGCTACGTATCCTTCTCCGGCATCCTGACCTTCAAGAAATCGGACGGACTTCGCGAAATCGCCGAATCGATCCCGCACGACCGCCTGCTTGTCGAAACCGACGCGCCTTATCTGGCACCCGTGCCGTTTCGTGGAAAACGCAACGAGCCTGCCTATGTCGCCCATACGGCAGCGGTACTGGCGGAGACTATCGGCATGAACGCCGAAGACATCTCGGAGCTGACGACCGCAAATTTCTTCCGCTGTTTCTCCAAAGTGCCGCACCGACCGGCCGCGAGTGCCTGATCGTGGCAGATACACTCCGCCTGACCATTCTGGGTTGCGGCTCGTCGCCAGGGGTGCCCCGCATTACGGGCGACTGGGGCAATTGCGATCCGGCGAATCCGAAGAACCGACGGCGCCGCGCGGCGGCGATGGTGGAGCGTATCTCCGACACCGGCACCACGACCGTCATCATCGACACCGGGCCGGATTTTCGGGAGCAGATGATAGACGCCGAGGTAAGGCAGATCGACGCGGTGCTCTACACGCACCCTCACGCCGATCACATCCATGGCATTGATGATCTTCGCGGCTTCGTGCTCGCGCAGCGCAGGCTGGTGGATATCTACGCGGACAAACCCACTCTTGAACGGCTCTCGGAAGCCTTCGGCTACTGCTTTGTGACTCCTCCAGGGAGTTCGTATCCGCCAATCCTCAAGGCACATACGATGGCGCACGACGACAACGTGACGATAGAAGGAGAGGGGGGTAGTCTCACCTTCACTCCTCTGCCGCAAATCCATGGCGACATCATCTCCCTCGGATTTCGTATCGGCGGGTTGGCCTACTGCCCCGATGTCAGCGATTTTCCTTCCGAGACCGTGCCGGCGCTCGAAAGCCTCGACGTGCTGGTGGTCGACGCCTTGCAGTACAAGCGCCATCCGAGCCATCTTTCCCTCGAGGAGGCACTGGAGTGGATCAAGCGGTTACGGCCGAAGCAAGCTGTCCTGACGCATATGCACATCCCGCTGGACTACGAGACCGTGCAGGCGGAAACGCCAGATAACGTCGCTCCGGCGTTCGATGGAATGATCGTAGAATTGGAATATAATTCAATTATTTGACGGGTGGGATTTATCCATGGCTGGAAGCATCGATCGTGTTGACCAGGCGGCGCGGAACGCCGGGTTGGAGATCGAAATCCGCCGTATGGGCGAATCGACACGCACTGCGCAGGATGCGGCAAACCAGTGCGGCTGTGCGGTTGGCCAGATCGTCAAGTCGCTGATCTTCGAGGGCGAAGATAGCGGCCGGCTGATACTCTTCCTTGTTTCCGGTAACCGGCAACTCGACCTGACCAAGGCCGCTGCTTTGGCAGGCGAGAATCTGAAACGTGCAGACCCGCGTCGTATCCGTGAAGAGACGGGTTTCGCGATCGGCGGCGTATCGCCGATCGGCCACAAGGTGGCGATCACGGCCTACGCCGACCGGACGCTTCTTGACCATGGCGTCGTGTGGGCGGCGGCAGGAGCGCATGACGCCGTGTTTTCGGTCGAGCCGAATGCACTTGTCGTGGCAGCCGGGGCCAAGGCGGCGGACATCGCGGCGTGATTTTCCACGATCGACGCAACGGATCGCCGATATGAGCGTTAGCGTCTTCAGCCCGGATCGATACCGGCGCATGCCGTGGAAGAACGGCTGCGGTGAAACCATTGAGATCGCAATATTTCCCCCGGATGCCGATCTCGAAACTTTTGGCTGGCGGATCAGCTCGGCGACGGTCGCTTCAGATGGTCCGTTCTCGATCTTTGCCGGCATCGACCGGACGCTTTGTGTCCTGTCCGGAAACGGGATTTCTCTGAGCGTTGGCACCGGGGAGCCGCAGGCTCTCGGCCCGGATAGCGCGCCGTATTCCTTTCCGGCCGACACCGCCGCCACCGTTCGGTTGATCGGCGGGCCGATCACCGATCTCAATGTCATGACACGACGCGCGGTTTGGCGTCACGAAGTCTGCCGGCACGAGCTGCTACCGGATGATGTACTGACCCTTGAAGCCAGCGCCGCGCAGACGATCGTCTTCTGCCAAAGCGGCACCATGATCGCCAAGGATCGAGCCGGCGTATCGCTCGTACCGGCAGGGGAGACGCTGACGATGGAAAGCGATACCGATCAGTGCGAGCTTCGGGCGACAGAATTGACGATCGCTTTCGTCATTCGGCTCGAACAGAAGGACGGATGAGCCCAGCGGCCGAATTCCGGAAAGCCGGCATTCCTATTTCTGCCCGGACGATTGGGCGCTCCCGCCGTCAGGCAGCGCGAAAGCCATGACATAGTCGCCAACCTTGGCGGAGTAGGGCGCTCCGCCTACCGAAAGGGCGACATACTGCTTTCCGGTCGCCGGCGAAATATAGGTCATCGGCGTGGCACTCGCGCCGATCGGCAAGCGGTATTTCCACAGTTCCTTCCCGTTTTGCGCATCGTATGCGCGGATGTAAAAGTCTTGGAAACCCGCGAAGAATACCAATCCGCCGGCCGTTGTCGACGTCCCGGCATAGGTGGGCATTCCGATCGGCATCGGCATGCCGAGCTTGATACCCAGCGGCCCCAGTTCCTCGGCCGTGCCGGCCGGCACCTGCCAGGCGATCTTGCGTGTATTCAGGTCGACGGCCACCACCGTGCCGAACGGAGGCTGCACGCAAGGCACGCCGAGCGCCGACATCCATACCTGAGTGCCCATGCCATAAGGCGTGTCGTTCTGAACGGATGGGCCGTGCCCGGTACCGTCGGAATGAACAGTCTTAGCGTAGGCCGGATAATCGGCACGCTTGACGAGCCGGAAGATGCTCGGGACGCGGATGTCGTTCATGAACACCAGATTGTTCTGAATATCGACGGAATTGCTTCCCCAATTCATGCCGCCGGTGTTCCCGGGTTGCTGGATAGCCGGCGTCAGGCCGATCGGGGTGAAGTCCCCGTCGTAGCGCAGCTTGTGGAAGGCGATACGACAAGCAAGCTGGTCGAACATCGTCATGCCCCACATCGTCCGCTCCGTGATGTGCTGGGCACCGACTGTAGGCATTCCGACCGAGTAGGGCTGGGTCGGTGAAAGCTTTTCTTCGGGCACCGCACCGTTCTGCGGAACGGGTTTTTCGGCAACCTCCGCCAATGGCTTGCCGGTTTCACGATTGAGCAGGAAGATCTGGCCGCGTTTCGTCGTCTGCAACACGGCCGGGATGGCCCCGCCCTTGCCATCGGGCAGGTCCATCAGAGCTGGCTGGGAGGGCAGGTCATAATCCCAGATGTCGTGATGAACCGTCTGGAACTTCCATTTCTCCCGTCCGGTGGTCACATCCAGGGCCACCAAGGAAGAATTGTATTCCTCGGAATTTGGCGGCCTGCCTTGGCCGAAATAGTCCGGCGTGGCATTGCCGAGAGGTGCGTAGATCAAGCCGAGCTTGTCGTCATAAGCCGCGGTCGTCCACATATTCGGGGTTCCGCGCGTATAGGTCTGGCCTTCGGGCGGCAGGCCGGTGATGGACGGATTGCCGAGATCCCAGGCCCACGCCAATGCACCGGTGCGCGCATCGAACGCGCGTATGACGCCAGAGGGCTCGCCACGCTTCTGGTTGTCGACCACCCAGCCGCCGATGACGATGTAGTCCCGGGCCACCAAAGGCGCCGAAGTCTGAAAATAGAAACCCGGAGTGATTTCACCCATGCCCTCGGAAAGCTGCACCACGCCATTGTTGCCGAAACCGGCGCAGGGCTGGCCCGTTTTGGCGTCCAGTTCGATCAGCCGCGCATCGATGGTGGTCTGGACGATCCTTTCCCGGCAGGCATTGTCGGCCGTGGTGACCTCGTCGGCCACCTTGTAATAGCCTAGCCCACGACAGCGCTGCCAGAATGGTGACTTTGCCTTGGGATCGAAGGTCCAGCGTGGCTTGCCTGTATCGGCATCCAGCGCCGCAACATGATCGTTCCGGGAGCACGTAAAGACCGTATCGCCGACCTGAAGCGGCGTGTTCTGGTCGATACCCGGTCCACTGTCGCCGGTATGGTAGGTCCAGGCGAGTGTCAGCTTGGAGACATTGTCCCGGTTGATCTGGTTGAACGGGCTGTAGCGAAGGCCGTGGTTCGTACGGCCATAGGCCGTCCAGTCTTCCGGCTCGTTGCTGCCTTGGGCCGCCTTGAACGTCATATCCGCGCCCGGCTGAACGATGCCGTGCGGCACGAAGGCGAAAGTCAGGCCCAAGGCGAACAGCACTGCGAAAAAACCGCCGCCGACATATTCGGCGGCACGTTTACCTGAACCGGCAGTCAGAGACGGCACGAAAAGCAGCGCCAACGCGGCAAGGGCAAAGGGCACCATCAACCGAGGAAACAGAGCCCAGAAATCGAAACCCGATTCCCAAATGGCCCACGGCGCGGTCAGAATGGCGATCGCGGCAACGAGCGCGGCGCCCGAGCGCCGGCCACGCCATGCGAGATACGCCGCCACGATGTAGGCGACGCCGACGACAAAATAATAGAACGAACCTCCAAGGACGATAAGCCATACACCTGCGGCAGCAAGCGCCAGGCCGACAAGCGCCAGGACAACCAGAAACAATCTTGCGAGGATCTTCATATGCCGCTGCTTTCCGTCACAGAAACGCCCGTCCCATGGTCGTCATCAAACGCCGATTCGTCTATCAAGGCCAGCATGTGCGGATTTGCGTCTGCTGTCGGCGCTGACATCGTCAGGCCAAACAAAGGCGCTGGAGTGCCGGAGAAAGCTGGCTTCCCGCATTCCGGCAATAGTAGGATGGTTCCATAATCTATCTTATGCGACTTATAGGTTGACCCGACCCTGCTTGCTTGTGGAGAAGCATCGAGGCGCGCGCGTCGGTCGTAGGCCTCTCATCGCTGTGCGGGTAAGATCGATAGATGCACCCTTCCAAGGATATTTCCCGCCTGCTTGAGATCATGGTCGCGCTGAGAACGCCCGGCACCGGCTGCCCGTGGGACCTCGAGCAGGATTTCGCATCGATCGCGCCCTATACGATCGAGGAAGCTTACGAGGTTGCCGACGCGATCGAACGCAAAGACATGGGCGATCTGCGCGATGAGCTGGGCGATCTGTTGTTGCAGGTGGTTTTTCATGCGCGCATGGCCGAAGAGCTTGGGGAATTCGCTTTCGGCGATGTCGTCGAAGCGATCACGAAAAAGATGATCCGCCGCCACCCGCATGTCTTCGGGCCGGAAGCCGTGCGCGGCGCCAAGCTCGCCAAGGGCATGTGGGACCGGATAAAGGCCGAGGAGAAAGCCGAACGGCGGCAGGCACGTGTCGCGCGAGGCCTCGAGCCGGAGGATCATGGGGCGGGCTTCCTCGACGGCATTCCACCAGCCCTGCCCGCGCTTGTACGCGCATTGAAATTGCAACAGAAGGCAGCGCAGGTCGGGTTCGACTGGAAGGAAGCGGAGCCGGTTCTCGCGAAGATCGACGAGGAATTCAGCGAATTGCGTGAAGCCGTCGAGAGCGGCGACCGAGACGCCATGACGGACGAATTTGGCGATGTCCTGTTCGCGCTCGTCAACTACGGCAGGCATCTCGGCATCGATCCGGAAGCAGCGCTCAGGCAGACCAATGACAAATTCCGCAGCCGCTTCCACTCGGTCGAACAGCGACTGGGCGCGGCTGGAAATAGCCTCAATGCCGCCACGCTGGAGGAAATGGAAACGCTCTGGCAGCAGGTAAAGAAAGTGAGCTGAGGCCCACTACTCTTTGATTTTATGGCTTAATCGACCTTCGATCTCACTTCTGGCCGCCGCCGTGGCCAGGACCTGCATGGATACGCTGCCGTCATCATTGTCATGACGTTCGAGGACGGTTCCCCTTCGATAGACCAGATCCGTCAGGCCGAGCTTATCGGGAGGAAAAGTGAGCTCGATGCGCTCCAACTCGCCGGCGATACGCGCCTCAATATGATCGAGCAGGATCGGTATGCCCTCGCCTGTGACCGCGGATATCGCGAGTGGCGGAACACGATTCACGCCCACCGCGTCCTGCAAAAGCTCCCCATTGTCGCCGTTCAGCCGATCGATTTTGTTCCACACTTCGATAACATGCAGCGGGTCGGTCGCATCGACGCCGAGATCGGCCAGGATGCGTTCCACGTCTGCAGCCTGCGCAGCGGTATCCGGATCCGAGATATCCCGCAGATGAAGCACCAGATCGGCCTCGACGACTTCTTCCAGCGTCGCGCGGAACGCGGCGACCAGATGGGTCGGCAGGTCGGAGATGAAACCGACCGTGTCGGAAAGGATCACGACCGTGCCATGCGGCAACCGTAAACGGCGGAGCGTCGGGTCGAGCGTTGCGAACAGCATGTCCTCGGCGGTCACATCGGCGCCCGTCAGCCGATTGAACAGGGTCGACTTGCCGGCGTTCGTATAGCCGACGATCGCGACGATCGGGTAAGGCACCTTCCTGCGTTTGGCGCGGTGCAGTTCGCGCGTGCGGCGGACCGTTTCAAGCTCCTTCCTGAGCTTGACGATCTTCTCCTGCAAAATGCGACGGTCGGCCTCGATCTGCGTCTCACCCGGTCCGCCCAAGAACCCTGCGCCGCCGCGCTGGCGTTCAAGGTGGGTCCAGCTTCTGACCAGCCTTCCTTTCTGGTAGTTGAGATGCGCCAGTTCGACCTGAAGCGTCCCTTCCCGCGTGCGCGCCCTCTCCCCGAAGATTTCGAGAATGATGCCGGTGCGGTCCACGACCTTGGTGTTCAGAGCCCTTTCAAGGTTCCGCTGCTGAACCGGCGTCAGCGGGTGGTCGAAAATGGCGACGTCGGTCTTCCGGTCGGCGGCAATGGCGGCCAGTTCATCGATTTTGCCGGGTCCTATCAGCGTAGCAGGCCGGGCCGTTGCTACGTTCACTATTTCGTGATGGACTGGTTCCAAACCGATCGCGCGCGCCAACCCCAGCGCTTCCTCAAGCCGCGCTGTCGGCGATCGGATTTGCGATTCGTCGCCTTCGCGCTGACCACGCACGAGTACCGGCACGACGACAAGCGCCCTACCCGTCCCGGAACGCCGTTCGGCCGGAGCGCGCGGGTTCTCGCCGTGATATCTAGCCCCTTGTGCCTTGTCTCTGGACAATCAGGATTCCCGGACATTCTCCTCGCCGTCGAACATCTGGACCGGCTGGCTGGGCATGATCGTCGAGATGGCGTGCTTGTAGACAAGCTGGGAATGGCCATCGCGCCGCAACAGCACGCAGAAATTGTCGAAGGACGTCACGACGCCCGTCAATTTCACACCATTGATCAGGAATATCGTAAGCGGGATCTTGTTCTTTCTTACGGAGTTGAGGAACAGGTCCTGCAGATTTTGGGTTCGTTCCGCCATTTTTGTTATCTTTCACGTGTCCCTGTTGCCATGCGCACTATAGCGCAAGATCAGCCGGGCGGAGTCAACCGCATACCTCAAGCTTTTGCTGCCGGTTTAGACAAGCAAGGCGGGTTTGTGCGCTGCACCGCAGCTTATGCGGTTATCAGGCCGGAGTTTTTTCCGCAACGTCAAAAAACGCTTCGCGCAGCGCAGCCGATACGGTGCCGGGGTGGCCGTTGGCGACGGGTGCGCCATCGATCTCGACCACCGGCATGACGACCGAAGTCGCCGACGTGATGAAGGCTTCACGTGCCTTCCTGGCCTCTTCCACGGTAAAGGGACGTTCCTCCACGGTCAGGCCGAGCTTCTCGGCGACATCGATGACAGTCGCTCTGGTGATACCCCGCAGGATGCCAAAATCCGCCGGCCGTGTCACAAGCCTGCCGTCCGGGCTGACGATCCACGCATTGGTCGAACCGCCTTCCTTGACGGTGCCATCGGGGTCGACGAACCATGCTTCCTGAGCACCTTCTTCCTTGGCCTTCTGCTTGGCGAGCGTATTTGGCAGCAGGCCGACGGTCTTTATGTCGACGCGCTCCCAGCGGCTTTCCGGTACGGTGATGATCTTGACCCCGTTCGCAGCGCGTTTGGCGGCTGCAGCCGGGTCGATACGCTTGGCGGTCACTACCATGGCCGGCCTGACGGTAGCGGGTGGGAAAACATGGTCGCGAGGGGCAACGCCGCGGCTCACCTGCAGATAGACCATACCGTTCACGACGCCGTTGCGGCGGATTACCTCGCGCAGCACCGTTTGCAGCGCCGAGCGATGAATAGGCCATGCGATCCGCAATTCGCGGAGAGAGCGGTCGAGCCTGTCGAGATGACGCGTCATATCGATGACGTAGCCGCGCGCCACTTCGCAAACCTCGTAGACGGCATCGGCGAACTGATAGCCCCGGTCTTCCACATGCACCATGGCTTGGGCATGCGGGACGTAGCGCCCGTTGACGTAGGCAATGCGCGGCATGGACTCACCCCGGAAGCGAATACGACTACGCAGTATCGAATAGCCATTTAGGGAACAAGGCGAAAGAAGGCAGCCCGCTTCTCCCTGCTCGTTATTCGCTCATCACACCCCTAGTGACTTGAGCTTCCGGTGCAACGCCGAACGCTCCATGCCGATAAACTCCGCCGTTCGCGAGATATTGCCGCCGAAACGGTTGATCTGGGCGATCAGATATTCCTTCTCGAACATCTCCCGCGCCTCGCGCAACGGCAACGCCATGATATGTTGATCCGATTGGTTCGGAGCCCTGGGCATCACGTCCCCGATCTCCTGCGGCAACAGGTCGGCCGTGATCGGCGCGTCGGTGTCGTCACCGCGCGCCAGTATCATCAGGCGTTCGATATTGTTGCGAAGCTGTCGGACATTGCCCGGCCAGTTATGCGCCTGGATAACGGCAAGCGCATCATTACCGATGCGGCGTGGCCTGATGCCGGCCTGACCTGCGATCTGACGCATGAAGTAATCGACGAGGAAGGGAATGTCTTCGCGTCTCTCCGAAAGCGGCGGAACCATTACCGGAACGACGGCGAGACGATGATAGAGGTCTTCGCGGAACCGGCCCTCCGCGATCAGGCCTTCGAGGTTCTGCGCGGTGGAGGAGATGATACGCACATCGACCTTGACCCGCTTCGTCCCCCCTACCCGCTCGAATTGCTGATCGACGAGTACCCGCAGGATCTTGTTCTGGGTTTCACGCGGCATATCGGCAACCTCGTCGAGGTAGAGGATGCCGCGATGCGCTTCCTCGAGCGCGCCGACCTTGCGCTCCGAGCCGTTCGATTCGGTCCCGAAAAGCTCTATTTCCATCCGTTCCGGCGTAATGGTCGCCGCGTTGAGCGAGACGAAAGGCCCGCCAGCCCTAGAAGAATGGGCATGGATCGCGCGTGCCACCACCTCCTTGCCGGAGCCGGACGGCCCAATGATCATCACGCGGCTGTTGGTTGGCGCGACACGCTCGATCGTCTGACGGAGCTGGCCGATCGCGGTCGATGTGCCGAGAAGCTCATGGGTGTCGCCGCTGCGCTTCTTGAGATCGCTGACCTCACGCCTGAGCTTGGATGTCTCCAAAGCGCGCTCGGCGATCAGGATCAGCCGGTCGGCCTTGAACGGCTTCTCGATGAAATCGTAGGCACCTCGCCTTATCGCCGATACCGCCGTTTCGATGGTGCCATGCCCCGAAATCATCACCACCGGCAGGTTGGGGTGAAGCGTCTTGATCTCGTCGAGCAACGCCAGCCCATCGAGCCGCGATCCCTGCAACCAGATATCGAGGAAAACCAGACGCGGCACGCGGTCGGCGATCGCCGCCAGTGCGCTGTCGCTGTCATGCGCAGTACGCGTCTCGTGCCCTTCGTCGCTCAGGATTCCGGCGACGAGTTCACGGATGTCTTCCTCGTCGTCGACGATAAGAATATCAGATGCCATTTCCGACCTGTTCCGGTTCGTTGTGGGCCGCCCCGCCCTCGGTTTCTTTCGCCCCTCTATCCGTAGAAAGCGGCAGGACAAAGCGGATCATCGCTCCCTTGCCTCCATGGAATTCCGCTGGAGCATCATGCAGTTCCAGGTGGCCGCCATGGTCTTCGACGATCTTCTTCACGATGGCGAGACCGAGGCCGGTGCCCTTCTCGCGCGTCGTCATGTATGGCTCGAGAAGGCGCTGCCGGTTCTCCCGCGGCAGGCCCTTGCCGTTGTCCGTGACACCGATCACCGCCATGCCGTCTTTCGCACCGGCCTCTATACGGATGACGCCGTGCTCGCCGCCTTCCCGTTCGACGGCTTCGATGCTCTCTGCAGCGTTCTTGATGACGTTGCCGAACGCCTGCGCGAGCAGGCGGCTGTCGAAGGTGCCCATCAGCTTCTCGGAGCCAAGGTTCCGCTCGAAGGTGATGTCGGGCTGGCTGACTTCAACGAGGAAGGAGGCCTCGCGCAGCGGCTCGCGCAAGTCGAGCATCTTCATGTCCGGTTTCGGCATGCGGGCGAAGGAGGAGAATTCGTCCACCATGCGCCCGATGTCGCCGACCTGGCGGATGATAGTGTCGGTACATTGGTCGAAGATTTCGCGGTCCTCGGTGATCACCTTGCCGAACCGGCGCCGGATGCGTTCTGCCGAAAGCTGGATGGGGGTAAGCGGATTTTTGATCTCGTGGGCGATGCGCCGTGCGACATCGGCCCAGGCGCTCGTACGCTGGGCCGTGACCAGGTCGGTGATATCATCCACGGTGACGACGTAGGACGGATCATCGGACGACGACGCGGTTCCCGCCTCGCGCTGTTCCGGTGTCACCTGGACATTGAAGGTGCGCTCGGCGCCGGCGCGGTAGAGGGTGACCTGCTCCCGATAGACGGGGCGCCTTGACGACCGGGCGATCTGGAATACGCGCCCCACATCCGGCAGGACCGAAGACAAATTCTTTCCGACCGATGCCTTGTCCGATATCGCGAGCATGGTTTCGGCGGAACGATTGACGATGGTGACCACGCCCTGTGAATCGACCCCGATCACGCCGGCCGTGACGCCCTCCAGAACCGCTTCGGAAAAGCGCCGCCTCTCGTCTATCACGTCCTTGGCCGCGATGAGTTCGTTCCGGTGCGACTTCAACTGGGCGATCATCGTGTTGAACGTGTCGCCGAGGCTGGCGACATCGCCGTCGGACGCACGGACCGGCACGGAAACGTCGAGATTGCCGGTCGACACCTCGTCAGCAGCGCCGATAAGCTGACGGATCGGCCGTACCAGACGGTCGGCGACCGCGATGCCGGTCCAGATCGCGGCCAGAACGACAACCAGCGTCAAGCCAAGATAGAGCAGCGCGAAAGCGATCTGCGTCACCCGTCGGTTGGCGCCGAGAGCGCGATAGTCGTCGACATTGGCCCGCACGATCTGCCGCGCGCGGATCACCTGCGGATCGACAAGCCGGATCGTGTAGAGATAGACGTCCGGTATCTCCCGAAGCTTGACGATCGAGCCGACGATGTTGCGTATCCGCGGCTCGATCAGCACCGGCAGCCCGTCTGCCGCCTGATGGACGGCCTGGATAGGCGGCTCGGGCATCGGAAAGTCGGATTTGGTTTCGGCCTCGATGACGAAAGAGCCGTCCGATTTGATCAGCGCCGCGTCCGCGAGCTGTCGTCCGGTCGCCTGCTGGCTCATCAGGTTGCGGAAGCCGTTCCGATCAAGGTCATAGAGAGAGCGCGCCTCGTCGAGCACATAAGCCATGGAAAGCGTTGTGCCCTGAAGGTTCTGGGCATTCTCCCGCACATAGGCTTCGGCAATGGAGAGCGAAGAGTTGATGATGGTCTTCGTGCGGATTTCGAACCAGCGATCGAGACCGACATTCAATGTGATCGATGCGACGATGGCGACGACCACGGCCGGAATGATCGCCACCAGCGAAAACAGCGAAACGATGCGTACATGCAACCGGGCCGCTGCCTTGCCCCGCCGCCGGGCGGTAACAATGCGATGCGCCTCGCGCACAATCAGGCCGGCAAGGACAAGAATGAAAACGGCGTTGATGCCGATCAGGGCAAGCGTCGTATTCTCGTCGGGAACGATGGGCGTGAGGCCGGTCAGGATGACGAAGGAAGCAGCGGCCGTGAGCAGGGCGCAGATAACCGCTATCACGCCGGGCAGGATGAGAACCCGTCGCCTCTCATAGCGTGACGCCTCGGGAATCAGATTGGAACCGCCGAAACCGGCCTGTGCTGCCATATCGTATGCCATCTCTCCTGCGTGGCACTTATGCAACGCATTGTGGCGAGAATGCAACAAAGCGGCGACAGACCCTGCCTAATCTCCCCTTGATCCACGATAAATGCTGACGCCGAGTTCACGGATCTTCTTGCGCAAGGTGTTCCGGTTCAGCCCGAGCAGTTCGGCGGCTTTGATCTGGTTGCCTCGGGTTGCCGTCATCGACGCAAGTACGAGCGGGTATTCGACTTCCGCCAGGATACGCTGATAGAGGCCGGGTGGCGGCATCTCGCGCCCGAACGACGCGAAATAGCCCTGAAGATAGCGTTCCACAGCCCGACCGATGGTAACGTCGTCTGGCAACATCCCCTCAGCCCCCGCCGCGGCGGCATGGTCACCCGACTTGAGTTCGGTCTCCATGATCTCCGGCGATATTTCGTCCTGCGGATAAAGTGCCGCCACACGCCGGATAAGGTTTTCCAGTTCGCGAACGTTGCCCGGCCATGGATAACGCTTCATGCGTTCGATGGCGTCGGCAGAGATATGCTTGGGCTGCAGCCCTTCCCGCTCCACCTGCTGAAAGAAATGGCGAACGAGGTCTGGAATATCCTCCGACCGCTCCCTGAGGGGCGGCAGCCGGAGCGGCACCACGTTGAGACGGTAGAACAGGTCTTCGCGGAACAGGCCTTGATTGATCAGCGAGCGCAAATCCTTGTTGGTTGCCGCTACGATGCGCACGTCCGTCCTGATCGGTGTTCGGCCGCCAACCGTCGTGTATTCGCCCTGCTGCAGGACCCGCAGCAGTCGCGTCTGGGCTTCCATCGGCATATCGCCGATCTCGTCGAGAAAAAGTGTCCCGCCCTCCGCCTGTTCGAAGCGGCCGATCGACCGAGCCTGCGCACCGGTAAAGGCACCCTTTTCGTGGCCGAACAGTTCTGATTCGATCAGATCGCGCGGAATGGCCGCCATGTTGATGGCAACGAACGGCCCGTTATGGCGGCGGCCATATTCATGAAGCGCACGCGCGACCAATTCCTTGCCGGTACCCGATTCGCCCGAGATCATTACGGTGAGGTCGGTTTGCATCAGCCGCGCCAGTACGCGGTAGATATCCTGCATCGCCGGCGAGCGGCCAACTAGCGGCATCGATTCGGGCTGTTCTTCGACGCGTATGTCGCGGCCGCCGCTTCTTGGTTCGGACAGCGCTCGGCCGACGATCTTGAGAAGTTCGGTCAGATCAAAGGGTTTCGGCAGATATTCGTATGCGCCGTGCTCCGAAGCACGGATGGCTGTCATGAATGTATTCTGCGCACTCATCACGATGACAGGCAGTTCGGGTCGCGCCTTCTTGATGCGGGGCAGGAGGTCGAAAGCATTGCCATCCGGCATGACGACGTCGGTGATGACGAGATCGCCCTCGCCCGCGGCCACCCAGCGCCAGAGCGTAGTGGCGTTCGATGTGATCCTGACATCATGCCCGACCCGCGAAAGCGCCTGGTTGAGCACGGTGCGGATCGCCGCATCATCGTCGGCAACGAGTATCTGCCCGTGCGCGCGCATCACCCGATCTCCATGGTGCTGGCCGCAGCCCCTTTACCGGCCGCCTCCTTCCATGCCGGCATCAGAATGCGGAAGATTGTCCCGTGCGGCGAGGATTCGCATTCTATGACACCGCCATGTTCGCCAACGATCTTGGCAACAAGCGCAAGGCCGAGCCCCGATCCGTTCTGCTTGGTGGTGATAAAGGGATCGAAGAGGATCGGCAGCAAATCCTCCGGGACACCGGATCCATTGTCCCGCACGCAGAATTCGAGCGGCAGCGACACACGATCCAGCGTACCCGGCGTGGAAAGACGCATGCCCGGCCGGAATGCCGTCGAAAGCGTTATCTCGCCGCCTTCTTCGTAGTCGATCGCTTCCGCCGCGTTCTTGACGAGGTTGAGGAAGACCTGGATGAGTTGGTCACGATTGCCGAAGACCGGCGGCAAAGAGGGATCGTAATCCTCCATGATCCGGATATGGCGGGCAAAACCGTTGCGCGCGATTGCCTTTACATGGTCGAGTACCGAATGGATGTTGACGGCCGACCGTTCGATCGGACGCTCGTCGGAAAATACTTCCATACGGTCCACCAGCGACACGATGCGGTCGGTCTCGTCGGTGATGAGGCGCGTCAGTTCGCGATCGTCGTCGGAAACCACGCTTTCCAGAAGCTGGGCCGCGCCGCGGATGCCGGAAAGCGGGTTCTTGATCTCATGCGCCAGCATGGAGGCGAGCCCGCTCACCGAGCGCGCCGCGCCGCGATGCGTCATCTGGCGATCGATCTTGTCGGCCATCGACCGCTCCTGGAGCATGACGACCACGGCGCCGACGATCTCCGGCACCGGCGCCACGTAGATATCGACGATCTTCTCTGGGCCAAGCCGAGGGGAGGAAATGTCGACTCGATATTCATTGACCGGAGCACGGCGCTCCCTGACCTGCTCGACGAGAGTCAGCAGCGGGCTGCCGAAGGGGACGAAGCTCGCAAGCTTGTAGCGCGCGAGGAAGACAGCGCTCGCCCGGAAGAAGTCTTCCGCGTCGGCATTGGCGAAAATGATCAGATCGTCCGGCCCGAGCATGATGACGGGATGGCGGATCGTGTCGAGCACGATCCTGGCCGGATCGACAGGCGACGATCCTTTTATCGGGACGATGCTCATGCGGCTATCTTTCCCACGTCTGGCCCTTCGTCGTCGAACGCTTCATGGAGCAGGCCGGTAACGAGAGACGCGTCGGTAGCTGTCAGTATGCGGCTGCGCAGTTCCGGAGCGATGTCCGGTGCATGGCGATCGAGATACCAGCCGAGATGCTTTCGCGCCTGACGAAGGCCACTCTCAATCCCATAAAGCAGAAGCATCGCCTCGTGATGGCCGACGACATAATCCAGGAGCACTCCTCGACTGTGCGGCACGTGCTGCGCTTCCGCAGCCCCACAAGCTGCTGCGATCTCCGCCGCCGTCCATGGCGAGCCGCAATTCGCCCGACCCACCATCACCGCATCGGCTCCTGAATGTTCCAAAGCGTGCGCGGCATCTTCGGCCGTTTCGATATCGCCGTTGGCGACGACCGGTATGCGTACCGCTTCCTTGACCTGCCGGATGGCGCGCCAATCTGCCCGGCCGGTGTAGAACTGGCAGCGTGTCCGGCCATGGATGGTTATCATCGAGATACCGGCCATCGCGGCGCGCTGCGCCAGCGCCGGTGCGTTCAGCACCTGCTCATCCCAGCCGAGGCGGGTCTTCAGCGTGACCGGGACGTCGACCGCGCCCACCACCGCGTCGATCAGGGAGAGCGCGTGGTCGAGGTCGCGCATCAGCGCCGAGCCGGAATAGCCGCCCGTCACCTTCCTAGCCGGGCAGCCCATATTGATGTCGATGATATCGGCGCCCTCGCCCGCCGCGATGCGCGCGCCTTCGGCCATCCAGCAGGCTTCGCGTCCTGCTAGCTGGACGACATGCGGATAGATGCCCGAATGCCGGACCCGCAGGGCCGATTTGTCGCGCCCTTTGGCAAGCTCACCGCTTGCGATCATTTCCGATACGACCATGCCGGCGCCGTGCGCAAAGGCGCGCTCGCGAAACGGCGCGTCGCTTATGCCGGAAAGCGGTGCCAGGAAGACACGATTGCGCAGAAGCACTTTGCCGACAAGGAGCGGTTCGGCCAGCTTGGCGGCATTGCTGCCCAGTTTCGATGCAACTTTTTCCATTGCCTATTTCTTAGACAAAGACCGGTTCGATAGCAACGAGATTGCTGCGCGTCGCAGGTACAGGCCGGGATCACGGATTCGCTCTGGTTTTTCCGTCTTTTGATGGATAGTCCTCCCACCATGGAGCAAAACATAGCAAAATGCCGGATCGCCGTGGTTCTGGTCGCAGCGGGCCGGGGGGAACGCGCCGGGTCGGCCGAAGGGCCGAAGCAATACCGGCCGATCGGTGGTCGTGCGGTGATCGCGCGCACACTCGATATCTTCCTGGACCATCCGGAAATCACGGCCATCTCGATTGCGATTCATCCCGGCGACGCCGCGCTGTTTGCGGAAGCCGTCGGACAGCTTCCCGATCATGTCTTCACCGTGCCGGGTGGCACGACGCGGCAAGCCTCGACGCTTCTGGCGCTGCGTCGGTTGAAGGCACTCGACCCCGAGATAGTCTTGATTCACGACGCAGTCAGGCCATTCGTGAGCCCGGAACTGGTTGCAGGTGTGATCGAAAAGGCCAAGAATGGCGTCGGTGCCCTCCCCGCCCTTGCCATTTCCGACACATTGAAACGCGCCGGCCCCGACGGGCGCATTGCCGGCACGGTGGAACGCGCCGGCCTTTTTGCGGCGCAGACGCCGCAGGGGTTTCCGTTCCGTGCTATTCTCGATGCGCACGAGAGAGCGGCGGAAAACAGCCGCAATGATTTCACCGACGATGCGGCGATTGCCGAATGGGCCGGAATGCCGGTCGAGATCGTCACCGGATCGCCGGACAATGTGAAACTGACCTGGGCAAGGGATATCGCCATGGCGGACGAAAAGCTTTCTCGCGCGGCGTTTCCTGACGTTCGCACCGGCAATGGGTATGACGTCCATGCCTTCGGCCCCGGCGATCATGTAACGCTGTGCGGGATTGCCGTTCCGTATGAGAAGACCCTTTCGGGCCATTCGGACGCCGATGTCGGCCTGCACGCCCTGACCGATGCCCTGCTCGCGACTTGCGGCGCCGGCGATATCGGAACGCATTTCCCGCCCTCCGATCCGCAATGGAAGGGCGCGGCCTCGCGGCTCTTCGTCGAGCATGCGGTTGGGATCGTCCGCGACAAGGGTGGCAGGATCGCCAATGCCGACGTTACGCTGATCTGTGAGGCGCCGAAGATCGGGCCGCATCGCGAGCGGATGGTCGAAGCCCTTGCGGCGATGCTCGACATCGCGCCCGAGCGCATTTCGGTGAAAGCGACAACGAACGAAAAGCTCGGCTTCATCGGTCGCAGCGAGGGGATAGCCGCGATCGCCACCGCCAGCGTGATCTATCCGGGGAGTGTTCCGGCATGAGCGAGAAAGAGGAGCTCGCAAGGCAGGTACTGGCCGCCTGCGAGGAACGCGGCATCATGCTGGCCACGGCCGAATCCTGTACGGGCGGCATGATAGCTGCGGCGCTGACCGATATCGCCGGTTCCTCGACCGTAGTCGATCGAGGCTTCGTCACCTATTCGAACGAGGCGAAAACGGAAATGCTGGGAGTCCGGCTGGAGACACTGGAGACCCATGGCGCGGTTTCGCGCGAAACCGCGATCGAGATGGCCGCCGGCGCGCTCGCGCATTCGCGTGCCGGCATTGCGGTTTCGGTCACCGGCGTTGCCGGTCCCGGTGGCGGTTCGGTGGAAAAACCGGTTGGGCTGGTGTGGTTCGGGCTTGCCGTCAAAGGTCGGCCGCCTGTCGCCGAACGGCGCTTGTTCGAGGACAAGGGCCGGGCATTCATCCGCGAGGAAAGCGCGAAGACGGCGCTTGCCCTCGTGCTGGGTGGACTCAAGCGCTAGCGCTGCCGCCACCTGCTCCGTAAATCTCGTCGGCGCGCTTTTCGAAAGCACCGGCGAACATACGGAAAGCTCGGTCGAACATGGCGCCCATCATGGCGCCGAGCAGCCGGCTCTTGAATTCGTATTCTATGAAGAAGTGGATGTCGCAGCCGCCGCGGCTGTCATCCTCGAACCGCCACAGATTCTGAAGGTAGCGGAAAGGTCCGTCGAGATATTTGACCTCTATGGCACTCTCGGCACGTTTCAGCACGACCTGGCTGGTGAAGGTCTCGTGGATCGCCTTGTAGCCGACCGACATATCGGCGACGAGCACCGTGATTCCATCCCGCTCCTTGCGCGAGCGAACCGTCAGTCCCGTGCACATTGGCAGGAACTCGGGATATTTCTCCACATCCGCAACAAGGTCGAACATCTTGTCCGGCGTATGAATGACATGACGGGTCGTTTCGAATTTCGGCATGAGAACCGGGGCTTACGCCGTCTTCTTCAGCGACTGCTCACGCGCTGCCCTCAGCCTGGCGAAATCCTCGCCCGCATGGTGCGAGGAGCGCGTAAGCGGGCTCGCCGAGACCAGAAGGAAACCCTTGGTGTAGGCGATCGTCTCGTAGGATTTGAACTCCTCCGGCGTGACGAACTTCTTCACGGGATGGTGCTTCTTCGAGGGTTGCAGATATTGCCCAATCGTCAGGAAGTCGACGCTGGCCGTCCGCAGATCGTCCATCAGTTGCAACACCTCGTTCCGCTCCTCGCCGAGGCCGACCATGATACCGGACTTGGTGAACATCGCTGGGTCGAGTTCCTTGACGCGCTGCAGGAGCCGGATCGAATGGAAATAGCGCGCGCCGGGACGCACGGTCAGATAGTTCGACGGGACCGTCTCCAGATTATGGTTGAAGACGTCGGGCCTAGCCTCGACCACGATCTCTAGCGCGCCTTCCTTGCGCAGAAAATCGGGCGTCAGCACCTCGATGGTCGTGCCGGGTGACCGTTCGCGGATGGCGCGGATCACTTCGGCGAAATGGCGCGCGCCGCCGTCCGGCAGATCGTCGCGATCAACGGATGTGATGACAATGTGATTAAGGCCCATCTGTTCGACGGCCTTCGCCACATTTGCCGGTTCGTCCGGATCAAGCGCAGTCGGCAGTCCGGTCGCGACATTGCAGAAGGCGCAGGCGCGCGTGCAGATCTCCCCCATGATCATGAAGGTGGCGTGCTTCTTGTCCCAGCACTCGCCGATATTAGGGCAGCCCGCCTCCTCGCAGACCGTTACCAGCCGGTTCGACTTGACGATCTCGCGGGTCTCCAGATAACCGCGCGAAGTGGGCGCCTTGACACGGATCCAGTCCGGCTTGCGCAGCACTTCCTGATCGGGCCGATGCGCCTTTTCGGGATGCCGCGGGCGCGGCGGAACGGAAACCCTGTCCAGTACGGTTACCATCTACTCGAACCTGTCAATCTGGCTGCGGACACCCGCGAAGACCATCTCTTCGTCGGGTTCTCCTCCCGCATATAGTGACGCACGGTGATAGGTTCAGGTTGCCCGAGCGCCCGGGCAACCCGCTCTTCCATAGAACCTAGCGTTTCAACATCCTGCCGATAGCAATCAGGATGCAGGCACCGATGAAGCCGATGATGAGATAGGCGATCCAGCCGGTAAATCCGAGATTGAATGCTGCCAGTATCGCATTCAGGATTACCGCGCCGACGATACCTAGAATAATGTTCATCAAGAGGCCCATATTGCTCTTCATGAACTGTTCCGCAGCCCAACCCGCGATGCCGCCAATAACGATAGCGGTAATCCAGCCTACGCCGTTTACGTCCATTTGCTGTCTCCTTCCTCGACAGTGATTCGAGCACAACGAACCAAGTATTCGCGGAACCGGCCCGGTCGTCAAACATGGATGACGCGGCCATAAGCGTCGAGCACGCTCTCATGCATCATTTCGGAGAGTGTCGGGTGCGGGAAGACCGAGTGCATCAGTTCTTCCTCGGTGGTCTCGAGATTCATGGCGACGACGAAGCCCTGGATGAGTTCCGTAACCTCCGCGCCGACCATATGCGCGCCGAGAAGCTGTCCAGTCTTCCTGTCGAAGATCGTCTTGACCATGCCCTGGTCCTCGCCGAGCGCGATCGCCTTGCCGTTGCCGACGAAGGGGAAATGCCCGACGCGGATATCGTAGCCCCTCTCCTTGGCCTTCGCCTCGGTAAGCCCAACCGAGGCGACCTGCGGGCTGCAATAGGTACAGCCGGGGATCATGTTCTTGTCCATGGGATGCACGCCCGGCACGCCGGCGATCTTCTCGACGCAGATCACGCCCTCATGTTCGGCCTTGTGCGCCAGCATGGGCGGACCAGCGACATCGCCGATGGCATAGATGCCGGGCACGTTGGTGCGGCCGTAACCGTCTATGACGATGCAACCACGCTCGGTCTTTACGCCGAGCTCTTCAAGACCGAGATTCTCGATATTGCCCTGCACGCCAACGGCCGAGATAAGGCGGTCGGCGGTGATCTTCTCGACCTTGCCATCCTTCTGCTCGACATGAGCCGTGACCGAATTGGCGCTCTTCTCGACCTTCGTCACCTTGGCATCGAGCAGAATCTTCAGGCCCTGCTTTTCGAACTGCTTCTTGGCGAAGCCTGCGATCTCGGCATCCTCGACCGGCATCACCTGCGGCATGAGTTCGACCACTGTCACGTCCGCGCCCATGGTGCGGTAGAAGGAGGCAAACTCGATCCCGATAGCGCCCGAGCCCATGACGATCAGCGATTTCGGCATTTCGGGCGGCACCATCGCCTCGAAGTATGTCCAGATCAGCTTGCCGTCCGGCTCGATGCCGGGAAGCACGCGCGGTCGCGCACCGGTCGCGATGATGATATTCTTCGCGGTGTAGGTGCCCTCGCCCTTCGTACCCTTCGGCAGCGGCGGCTGCGGCTGCATCGGCTTCTTTTTCGTGGCGGATACGACGATCTCGCCTGGCTTGGTCAGCTTCGCCTCGCCCCAGATGACGTCGATCTTGTTCTTCTTCATCAGGAAGCCGACGCCGTTGTTCAGCCGCTGCGAAACGGCGCGCGAACGCTCGACCACCGCTTTCGTGTCCGGAGTGACCTTACCCTCAAGTTTCAGCCCGTAATTGTCGAGATGATCGGCGTAATGCATGATCTCGGCGGAGCGCAGAAGCGCCTTGGTCGGGATGCAGCCCCAGTTGAGGCAGATGCCGCCGAGATGCTCGCGCTCCACGATCGCGGTCTTCAGCCCGAGCTGCGCGGAACGGATTGCCGTGACATAGCCGCCCGGCCCCGAACCGATGATGATGACGTCGTAGCTTTCTGCCACTTTGAGTTCTCCTTCGCTCAGAGTCCGAGCATCATGCGTGCGACAGGCTCGATACCGCGCCCGATGGCCCGCGTGTTTTCCGCGTCGAGATGGACGCCGTCGAGCGGGCTCGCCTCTGCCACCGAACCGGCATCGAAAAAGCCGCAGCCGATCTCGTCGGCAAGGTCGGAATAAAGCGTCGCCAGCATCTTCGACTGCGCGATACCGGGACCGAACCGCGCGGCGAAATCGGGATCGGCCGTTTCGCGGATTATCGGCGGGGCCACCATCAGGATCTCCGGCGGCTCCTCGTTCAGCGGATAGTCGAACCGGCGTATGATATCGACCAGCCTCTGCATGCCCTGCTTGGCCGCCTGCGCATGGCCAGCGATCCATGGCTTCATATCATTCGAGCCGAGCATGAGGACGATGAGGTCGAGCGGAACATGGGTCATCAGGATCGTCGGCAAAATGCGGGCACCGTTGCGGTCCGCGCCGGCGGCGTAATCGTCGAAAATCGTCGTGCGGCCGTTCAGTCCTTCGGGAATGATGAGCACGGCATCGCCAAGCCCTGTCTGCAACACGCTCGGCCAGCGGTCCTCATAGGCGTGCCGGCCGGAACCGTCCGGGCTAAAGCCCCAGGTCAGTGAATCGCCGTAACAGAGCACAGTTTTCATCGTTACCCCTCGGAGCCGGGCTATCTCCCGCAAGGGGAGGGTTTGGAGCTACACCAGCATGCTCATCGGGTTCTCGATGTATTTCCTGAACGCCTGCAGGAGTTCGGCACCGAGCGCGCCGTCCACGGCACGATGATCGGTCGAGAGCGTCACCGACATCATGTTCGCGATGACGATCTCGCCCTTCTTCACCACCGCCCTCTCCTCGCCCGTGCCAACCGCCAGGATCGTCGCATGCGGCGGGTTGATCACCGCCGCGAAATCCTTGACGCCGAACATGCCGAGGTTGGAGACGGCGGTGGTGCCGCCCTGGTATTCTTCCGGCTTCAGTTTGCGGTTTCGCGCCCGGCTGGCCAGATCCTTCATCTCATTGGAGATCGCCGATAGCGATTTCTGGTCGGCTTGCTTGATGATCGGCGTGATGAGGCCGCCCGGAATGGAGACCGCCACGCCGACATCGGCATGCTTGTGCTTGACCATGTTGGCCTCGGTCCACGAGACATTAGCTTCCGGCACCGCCATCAGCGCCATCGCCATCGCCTTGATGATCATGTCGTTGACGGAGAGCTTGTAGACCGGCGCTTCGCCGTGGTCCGTCTTCTTCATCGGCGCTGCGGCGTTGATCTGGGCGCGCAGCGCAAGCAGCGCGTCGATCTCGCAATCGACCGTTAGATAGAAATGCGGGATGGTGGTCTTCGCCTCGACCAGCCGGCGGGCGATGGTCTTGCGCATATTGTCGTGCGGGACAAGCTCGTAAGAGCCTTCCTCGAAGAGCTTGAGCACGGCGTCGTCCGACATCGGCTTCGCGGCGGGAGCTGTGGCTGGTGCACCGGCAGGCGCCGTAGCCTTTGCCCCGCCGCCGGCGATAGCCGCCTCGACATCAGCCTTGACGACGCGCCCATGCGGCCCGGTGCCCTTTACACCCGCGACGTCGACACCGCCATCCTTGGCGATGCGTCGGGCGAGCGGAGAGGCGAAGACGCGATCGCCTACCGCATGACCGTTTGCCACCGGGGCGGCGGCCGGGGCTTGCGGCTTCTCCGGTTTGGCAGGTTCGGCCTTCGCCGGCTCCTGCTTCGGCGCTTCAGCGGCTTTCGGTGCCTCAGCCTTCTTCTCGGATGCGCCGCCGGCCTTGGCCGCGTCAGCCACGTCCTCGCCTTCTTCGGCAAGAACGGCAATCAGCGCGTTGACCTTGACGCCTTCAGTGCCCGCGGGCACGACGATCTTCGCGACCTTGCCCTCGTCAACCGCCTCGACCTCCATCGTGGCCTTGTCGGTCTCGATCTCGGCAATGACATCGCCGGCCTTGACCTCGTCGCCTTCCTTGACGAGCCACTTGGCGAGATTTCCTTCCTCCATGGTGGGCGAAAGGGCCGGCATGGTGATGTTGATCGGCATTAACGGTCTCCGGCGTAATAGGGCGTTGGGTCTTCGTTCATGCCGAGCGGCCGGTCGAGCGGCCATAGATCGGCGAGGGAAAATGAGACGGCATCGAAGGGCGGCGCGCGGACCTGATCGTCGGAATTCCAATCCCCAACCTTCTTCCAATGGCCGTGATCGTTCTCGAAGGCTTCGAGTATCTGGAGGCGCGGGTCGATCAGCCACAAATGCGGCTCGCCCCCGTCCGCGTAAATACGCATCTTTATTGTACGGTCGCGGATTTCGGTGGATCCGGACAAAACCTCGCAAATCCAGTCGGGAGCAACATCAGTGAAAGGAGTGTCAGGAACCACGGGGAGTCGCTCGCGTCGCCAACCAGCGATGTCCGGCACCAATACATGCTCTCCGAGATGGAGCTCCGGTTCAATGCTGAGAACCCATCCTCCCGGCCCTCCCCGGCCCTTTTGAAACGGTGCAGTCAGCTCGTCGCTCAGACTTGTCGCTGTCAATCCGTGCCGCAACGAAGGCCGAGGATGCGTTCGGAGGACGCCGTTGATGATCTCCGCGACCAGATGCTCTGGCACTGCTTCCAGATCGGCGTAGGTAGCCTTCTTTTCTTGCGTAGCCATCCCAATCTCCCGCGGACGATCGGCCTATGCAATCATCCCCGATACGTCACTGCCTTCACCGCCTCGACCACCTCGGAAACGTGCGGCAGGGCCAGCTTCTCCAGATTGGCGGCGTAAGGCATCGGCACGTCCTTGCCGGCAATGGTGATCACCGGCGCGTCGAGCCAATCAAAGGCACGCTGCGATACCTGGTTGGCGATAAAATCGCCGACCGAGGATTGCGGGAAGCCTTCCTCGACCACGACAAGGCGGTTTGTCTTCTTCACCGAGGCGATAACGCTGTCGAGGTCCATCGGGCGAATGGTCCTGAGGTCGATGATCTCCGCGTCGATGCCCATCTCACGCAGTTCCGCCTCGGCCTTTACCGCATAAGTCATGCCGATCCCGAAGGAAACGATGGTGGCATCCTTGCCTTCCTTGTGGATGCGCGCCTTGCCGATCGGCAGCACGAAATCGTCAAGCTTCGGCACGTCGAAGGAATGGCCGTAGAGGATCTCGTTCTCGAGGAAGATCACCGGGTTCGGGTCGCGGATCGCCGCCTTGAGCAATCCCTTGGCATCGGCGGCGGTATATGGCTGCACCACCTTGAGGCCCGGTATATGGCTGTACCAGGCGGCGTAGTCCTGGCTGTGCTGGGCGGCAACGCGGGCTGCCGCGCCGTTCGGCCCGCGGAAGACGATCGGCGCGCCCATCTGGCCGCCCGACATATAGAGCGTCTTCGCCGCCGAATTGACGATCTGGTCGATCGCCTGCATGGCGAAGTTGAACGTCATGAACTCGACGATAGGCTTCAGCCCGGCGAAGGCGGCACCCACACCCACCCCGGCAAAACCATGCTCGGTGATCGGCGTATCGACGACGCGCCTGGCGCCGAATTCCTGCAGAAGCCCCTGCGTGACCTTGTAGGCGCCCTGGTACTCCGCGACTTCCTCGCCCATGACGAAAACGTCGGCATCGCGGCGCATCTCCTCGGCCATGGCGTCGCGCAGCGCTTCGCGGACCGTCGTCTGCACCATCTCCGTACCGGCCGGAATATCAGGATCGGCGGCTGCCTTGACCTCCGGGGCGGCAGGCGCAGCCGGCACCTTTTCGGCGGCTTCCTGCTTTGGCTGGCTCTCCGCTTTCGCACCATCTTCGGTGGCCTTTGCCGGGGCCGGCACCTGCGTTTTTCCGATGTCGCTCGCGCTTTCGCCTTCCTGCAGGAGCACGGCGATCGGCGCATTCACTTTCACGCCTTCGGTGCCCTCGGGCACGAGGATCCTGCCGAGTGTTCCTTCGTCGACGGCTTCGACTTCCATCGTCGCCTTGTCGGTCTCGATCTCGGCGATCACGTCACCGGCGGAGACCTTGTCCCCTTCCTTCTTCACCCATTTGGCGAGATTGCCCTCCTCCATGGTCGGCGAGAGGGCGGGCATCAGAATATCGATCGGCATATGCGTCCCTCTTCCTGGTCAGTGCACGATATCGGTCCAGAGCTCGGAAGCATCCGGCTCGGCGTCGCTCTGGGCGAAATCGGTCGCGTCGGCGACGATGTCGCGCACCTTCTTGTCCATCGCTTTCAAATCGTCTTCGCTCGCCCATTTCTTGTCGATGAGCCGCTTCTTCACCTGCTCGATCGGATCGTGCTCGGAGCGCATCTTCTGCACCTCGTCCTTCGAGCGGTATTTCGCCGGGTCGGACATGGAATGGCCGCGATAGCGATAGGTCTGCATTTCGAGGATGATCGGTCCCTCGCCCGAGCGGCACCATTCCGTCGCCATGTCGGCGGCCGCTTTGACCGCTCTTACGTCCATGCCGTCGACCTGGATGCCAGGTATCCTGAAGGATAGGCCCCGATGCGAGAAATCGGTCTCCGCCGAAGAACGGGAAACAGCCGTGCCCATCGCGTATCGGTTGTTCTCGATCACATAAATGACCGGCAGCTTCCACAGCGAGGCCATGTTGAAGCTTTCGTAGACCTGGCCCTGGTTGGCCGCCCCGTCACCGAAATAGACGACCGAAACATTATCGTTGTCGCGATAGCGGTTGGCGAAGGCAAGGCCCGTGCCGAGCGGCACCTGGGCGCCGACAATGCCGTGGCCGCCATAAAAATTCTTCTCCTTGGAGAACATATGCATGGAGCCGCCCTTGCCGTGCGAGTAGCCGCCACGGCGCCCGGTAAGCTCCGCCATGACGCCGCGCGGCTCCATTCCGGTGGCCAGCATATGGCCGTGGTCGCGATAGCCGGTGATGATCTGGTCGCCTTCCTTCAGCGCCATCTGCATGCCGGTGACGACCGCTTCCTGACCGATATAGAGATGACAGAAGCCGCCGATGAAGCCCATGCCGTAGAGCTGGCCGGCCTTCTCCTCGAAGCGCCGGATCAGGAGCATCGCATCATAGGCCGCTACTTCCTGCTCCTTGGAAAAAGCCGCCGGCGCCGGTGCCTTGGGCGGGGATTTGGGCTTGTTGTCGGATTTGGCGCGTTTGGGCGCCTTTCTGGCGGCAGTGGCCATGCATCACTCCCCGTAAGAACTATGCGGAAGAAAACAACGTCTTCTTATTGGAGAAAAGCTAGCACGTGAGATACACTTCCGCCATGCCCAAACGCGCATGGCAGTCATGCCTCTAACCTACTAGAAATATTCGAAATAACAGGAATTAACCGTAATCCGGTTAACTGCTAGCGGATGGGCCGGTAAACCGTCACCTCATCGTCACGGGAGAGGTTCAGCGCACGCCGTGCCTGCTCGTCGAGCATGTCCTTTTCGATCGTGCCATCATGCAGCAGTTGCACGCGCTGTTCAAGTTCCTCGCGCTCGCCCTTGATCCCGGCGAGCTGCTGCTTGACCGCCGCCGCCTGCGCGTCAAGCCGATGGCTGTTGTAGATGCCAAATTCGCCATGGAAGGCATGGAAGCCGAAATAGGCTAGGAACGCCGCCGTAATTGCAGGGACGATCAGCGCGCCGGTCCGCCGCCTGCGATGCTGACGTGTCCACAGATTGCTTCGACGAAACCACATATCGGGGAAATCCTGTTTACCCCAATGTGGCCGATCATGCTTAATGGCCGGTTACGGAGCCGGACCATTTCGACGCCTTATCCACGTGGCCGGAACGCGCCTTCGCCCGCATAGCGCGCCTGGGTCCCAAGCTCTTCCTCGATGCGGATAAGCTGGTTGTATTTGGCAAGCCGGTCCGAACGCGACATGGAGCCGGTCTTGATCTGCCCGCAATTGGTGGCGACGGCGAGATCGGCGATGGTGGAGTCCTCCGTCTCGCCGGAGCGATGCGACATGACGCAGGTATAGGCGGCGCGGTGCGCCATGGCCACGGCATCCAACGTCTCGGTCAGCGAGCCGATCTGGTTGACCTTGACGAGGATAGAATTGCAGACGCCCATGCGGATGCCGTCGCGGAGCCGTTCGGTGTTCGTGACGAACAGATCGTCACCGACGAGTTGCACCTTGCCGCCGAGCACATCGGTCAATGCCTTCCAGCCCTCCCAATCGTCCTCGGCCATGCCGTCCTCGATAGTGATGATGGGATAGTCGGCGACCAGCTTGGCGAGGTATTTCACCTGCGCCTTGGCATCGCGGGTCTTTCTTTCGCCCGCATAGGCATATTTGCCTTCATGATAGAATTCCGTCGCCGCGCAATCGAGCCCGATGGCGACGTCGTCACCGGTCCGATAGCCGGCCTTTTCGATCGAATGCATGATGAAATCGAGCGCCGACTGGGCGTCCTTCAGGTTCGGCGCGAAGCCGCCCTCGTCGCCGACATTGGTGTTGTGGCCGGCATCCTTCAGCCCTTTGCGGAGCGTATGGAAGACTTCCGAGCCGATACGCACGGCCTCGCGCAACGTCGGTGCGCCGACCGGCAGGATCATGAACTCCTGGAAATCGATCGGATTGTCGGCGTGCGCCCCGCCATTAATGATGTTCATCATCGGCACCGGCAGGACATGTGCCGAAGTGCCGCCGACATAGCGGTAAAGCGGCAGACCGGCCGCCTCGGACGCCGCCTTGGCGACAGCGAGCGATACGCCGAGGATGGCATTGGCGCCTAGCCGGCTCTTGTTCGGCGTGCCGTCCAGTTCGATCATCGTGCGGTCGATATGGATCTGCTCTTCGGCTTCCATCCCGCCGATGGCTTCGAATATCTCGCCATTGACGGCCTCCACCGCGCGCAGGACGCCCTTGCCGAGATAGCGCTCGCCGCCGTCACGCAGTTCGACCGCCTCGTGCGCACCCGTCGATGCGCCGGATGGCACCGCCGCCCTCCCCATCGAACCGTCTTCCAGAACGACATCGACCTCGACGGTCGGATTACCGCGGCTATCGAGGATTTCACGACCCACGATGTTGACGATGGCGGTCATGGCCTTGTCCCTGCTTTCAGTGATTTTTGTCGCGCCCGTCTTAGCCGAAGCGCCGTGAAAGGCAATCGGTTCCGGCATCGTGGATGGCGTTTCGCATGACTTAGACGCCGATCGTCGGGCAGGATGTGCAATGATGGGGGGCGCCAGGACTTTGACCTTAGCTCGTCAAAGTCCCCAGCCGTCACAATCAGTCCGTCAGGACGAAAGTCACCTTCATATTGACGCGATAAGCGGTGATGCGGCCGTCCTCGACCTCCACCTTCTGTTCCTGGATCCATGCACCCTTGACGTTTTTCAGCGTCTTGTTGGCGCGTTCGATCCCCTTTTCCAGCGCATCCTGGAAACTGACTTTGGACGAGGCGGTGATTTCGGTGACGCGAGCGACGGACATGGCTTCCTCCTTGCGGCTCAAGCATTCGCCCCCACCACAGCCTACATTTGCCCGCAGCCGGTCACAAGCCGGCGTCTTCAGGCCTTGGCAACGCGGTCGAGCGCGATGAGCCGCTCCAGGAGCGACGGCAGATCCTTGAGCGGCACCATGTTCGGTCCGTCCGAAGGTGCGTGGTCGGGGTCCTGGTGCGTCTCTATGAAGACCCCGGCGACACCGACGGCAACGGCTGCACGCGAGAGCGTTTCGACGAAACGACGCTCGCCGCCTGTCGAGCCGCCCTGCCCGCCCGGCTGCTGCACGGAGTGGGTGGCGTCGAAGATGACCGGCGCGCCCATCTCCGCCATAATCGGTAGCGAACGCATGTCGGAAACCAGCGTGTTATAGCCAAAGGACGCGCCGCGCTCGGTGACAAGCACATTGGCATTGCCGGAACCGGTGATCTTGGCGACCACGTTCTTCATGTCCCACGGAGCAAGGAACTGGCCCTTCTTCACATTGACGATCTTCCCGGTCTTCGCCGCAGCGATGAGCAGGTCGGTCTGGCGCGACAGGAAAGCCGGAATCTGCAGGATGTCGACATGCGGCGCGACGAGGCCACACTGCTCCTCCGTATGGACGTCGGTCAGGATCGGAAGGCCGAACTCGCGGCGGACATCGTCGAAGACCGGCATCGCCGCGTCGAGCCCGGCGCCTCGAGCGCCGGAAAGCGAGGTGCGGTTCGCCTTGTCGTAGCTCGTCTTGTAGACGAGGCCGATACCGAGCCCGTCCGCGATCTCCTTCAGGGCGCCTGCCATGTCGAAGGCATGCTGCCGCGTTTCGAGCTGGCAGGGGCCGGCGATCAGCGAAAGCGGGCCGTCATTCGAAAAGCGCACGCCGCCGGCGGCAACTGTCTTGTTGGGTACGGTCATTCTGCCTCGAACACGAATGTGGCGCCCTGTCCCGGCGCTGGATGGACAACGAGCCTGCCCTCGCGCTTCACATAAGCGATCCCGGCATTGCGCAACAGGGCTTCCGTTTCGGTCACTTCACGTACGCCGAAGCGGATCGCATGAAGTCGCAGGCCCGGATCGGTCGGCAAGGAGACGCCGAACCGGCTCTCCATGGCCTTGCTTTCAAGCAGTTCGAGTACGGCATTCGCCACCTCTATCCGTGTCGCGCCGCGATTCTCGTTCGTGGAGGTGGCGTTCGTTGCGACCCTGACAAAATCGATAAAGTCATGAGCGCGATGCGCCGCCAGCACTATGCCCTTGATGCGTATTGCGCCATTACGATGCATTTGGAGCACGGAGCGGTCGACCTCGGGCACGCGCACGCGCTGGCAAGTGAAGAAAAAACAATCCGGCGCCCGCCAATCACCCACGAAAGCTAATCGGAAGGAAGCCTTGTCCGTCTTGCCGGAAGCATCGGTGAAGCCGCGTGAAAAATCGAGCATACTGCCGCCCGAAAAGCCTGCCTCGACAAATCCAGCATGGTCGGCGGCCGCATCCTCGGTCCCGAACACGAGCGCCGAAAACCCCTCGTCGCCCTGGCGATAGCGGTAGGCAAGGTCGCGCGCGGTGAACATATTCCCTTGTCGGGCCGCTTCCCTTTCAGCCCGGTCATCCGCTTGCGCCAGTGGCTCAAGGAACGTGCCGTCGGCTAGATAGACGCAGCAATTGGCGGTGCCGAATGGATGGGTGCCGTCAGGCGCCACGACGAAACCGAGTGACGTCAACCGCTCGCGCGCCGCACCGAGATCGGCAACTGGCAAGACGCAGTGATCGACCGTGCGGGATGGCGGAAACTTCGATGCGGACATGGTCGCCATGTGCCTGAAAAAGCCGGCCGGTTCAAGCGAGCGCCCTCCCCTTTGCAAGGCGATTTTCCACCGGCTTCACACACGGCGCGGCCAGGTTCCCGTTTACTTTCCGCTACGTCAGTCCTAGCCTCGTCCATCGCCCGCTTGTTGGCAGATGTTCGAGGGGACATATGAAATGAGCATACAAGGCGCTTCACCCTCGCTTTACAACGAGGATCTCGCTCCGGCCACCGTGCGTAACTGGGGGCCATTCTCCATCTTCAACGTCTGGACCTCGGACGTGCACAGCCTCTGGGGTTATTACCTCGCCGCCAGCCTGTTCCTGTTCTGCGGCGGCTTCGTCAATTTCATCATCGCGATCGGCATCGGCTCGCTGATCATCTTCGTACTGATGAGCATGATCGGCTATGCTGGCGTGAAGACTGGAGTGCCTTACCCCGTGCTCGCGCGCGCCTCCTTCGGCATCTGGGGCGCCAACATACCCGCACTAGTGCGCGCCATCGTCGCCTGCTTCTGGTACGGGGCGCAGACGGCCGCCGCCTCCGGTGCGGTGGTGGCGTTGCTGACGCGCTGGCATGTCTTCGCCGATTTTCACCAGAATTCGCATTTCCTGGGCCACTCCGGCCTCGACGTGATCTGCTTCCTGGTCATGTGGGGCCTGCAACTCCTCATCATCCAGCGCGGCATGGAGACCGTCCGCCGCTTCCAGGACTGGGCCGGCCCAGCGGTCTGGATCATGATGCTGATCCTGGCGATCTACCTATGCATCAAGGCGGGCAGCTTTGCCGTCACAAGCGACATTCCCATGGACGCGCTGCTCGAAAAGACGAAGGACGCCGGCATCCCCGGCGTACCGGGTTCGTTTGCGGCTCTTGCCGGCGTGGCTGCGATCTGGGTCACTTACTTCTCGGCGCTCTACCTGAACTTCTGCGACTTCGCCCGCTATGCGCCGGACAAGGCGGCGGTCCGGACCGGCAACATCTGGGGTCTGCCGGTCAACCTCATCCTCTTCTCGCTGGTCGCCGGCGTCACGACGATCGCGGCATGGGACGTCTACCACGAAGTGCTGATCCATCCGGACCACATCTCGGCGAAATTCGACAACTGGTTCCTGGCGTTGCTCGCCGCGGTCACGTTTGCGGTAGCGACGCTCGGTATCAACGTGGTCGCGAACTTCGTTTCGCCGGCCTTCGACTTCGCCAACGTCTTTCCACGGCAGATCAATTTCAAGAAGGGCGGCTACATCGCGGCGCTGATCGCGCTGGTGCTCTACCCATTCCATCCCTGGGACGGGAGCGCCGCGAACTTCGTCGGCGTGATCGGCGCGACCATGGGGCCGATCTTCGGCGTCATGATGGTCGACTACTATCTGATCCGCAAAGGCGAACTCGACGTCATCGGTCTCTACAAGGAGGATGGCGAATTCCGCTTCCAGGGCGGATGGCACGTCAACGCCTTCATCGCCGCTATTATCGGCGCCATTTTCGCGTCGATCCTGCCGAATTTCACTGATTGGATGCCAGTGTGGTGGGGCGTTTACGGCTGGTTCTTCGGCGTCGCCATCTCCGGCATCATCTACTACGTGCTGCGCTCCGCAGCAGTTGGCGCTGGGGCGAAAACAGCCCGAGCGTAGTTCAAGTCTCTCCGGATTCGTTCTGGAGAGACTTCTTGTGCTACCGCCCCGTCGTTCGTCCAAAGCTTTTCCGGCTGCCACCGTTGCGTGCGTGCGGAACCATCGCCTAGTCTGCGGCGGGCGGTCCTTTTCCGGACCAACGCCTTTGAGAATGGAGATTGGGGCACTTTCTTGAGTTTGGTGTATTCTCGTTTGGCGTCTTCGTTCGGCAAGGCGCGCTTTTTGCTCCTGCTTGTCGTTCTCGCCGGATGTTCGGCTGCAGATACGCTTACCCTGCCGCCACCGACAGAGTTTGCAGCCTCCAAATACGCGGCTGTCGTCATCGACGCCAACACGGGTAAGATGCTCTACGGGGTGGGTTCCACGTCTCCCCGCTATCCGGCGTCGCTTACCAAGATGATGACGCTCTACCTGCTCTTCGAAGCGATGGAACAGGGCCGCGTGTCTCGCGATACCCTGATCCCGATTTCGGCACACGCCGCCTCCATGCCGCCGACCAAACTCCATTTCAAACCCGGTGAGACGATCGATATCGATTCGGCGATCCGCGCCATGGTGACGAAATCGGCGAACGACGCCGCAGTCGCGGTCGGGGAATATCTCGGGGGTACGGAAACCCGTTTCGCAGGCCTGATGAACCAGAAAGCCAGGCAATTGGGTATGCTGGCGACCACCTTCCAGAACGCGTCCGGTCTGCCCGATCCGGCCCAACACACTACTGCCTACGACATGGCACGGCTCAGCCTGGCGCTGCGCCAGCGCTTCCCGCAATATTACTATTATTTCTCGATCGAGAGCTTCGCCTTCCGTGGCAAGCTGATCAGGGGACACAACAAGGTGCTCGACACCGTTGCCGGCGCGGACGGCATCAAGACCGGCTATATCCGTGCCTCGGGCTTCAATATCGCCACTTCGGTCAGCAGGAACGGCCGCAAGCTGATCGTCGTGGTCATGGGCGGTGACACGGCAAAGGCGCGCAACCAGCGGGTGGCGGAACTGGTTGAGCGCTATATGCCGGAAGCAAAGGCGATGTAGCGTTTAAGCAGCCACACGGCCGTCAGACCAGCCGTGACTGTTCCATCGCCGCATTGATGAAACTGGCAAAGAGCGGATGCGGCTCGAAGGGTCTGCTTTTCAGTTCTGGATGGTACTGGACGCCGATGAACCACGGATGGTCGGCATATTCGACCGTTTCCGGCAACACGCCGTCCGGCGACATGCCGGCGAAGATCAGCCCGCATTCCTCAAGCTTCGCCTTGTAGTCGATATTGACCTCGTAGCGGTGGCGGTGGCGCTCCGAAATGTGGGAGTCGCCATAAATTTCAGCGATCTTCGAACCGGCGGCGAGTTTAGCCGGATAGGCGCCGAGACGCATCGTACCGCCGAGATCACCGACCTCGCGCCGCTTCTCGAGCATATTGCCCTTCAGCCATTCCGTCATCAGTCCGACAACCGGCTCCTTGGTCGGCCCGAATTCAGTGGAAGAGGCTTTCTCGACGTCTGCCAGTGACCGTGCAGCCTCGATGCAAGCCATCTGCATGCCGAAGCAGATGCCGAAATAGGGCACTTTGCGCTCACGCGCGAATTTGGCCGCGAGTATCTTGCCCTCCGAGCCGCGCTCCCCGAAGCCGCCCGGCACCAGGATGCCATGCACCTTCTCCAGCCATGGCGATGGATCCTCCTTCTCGAAGATCTCGCTTTCGATCCAGTCGAGCTTGACGCGCACACGGTTGGCCATGCCGCCGTGCGCCAGCGCCTCGATGAGCGATTTATAGGCGTCCTTGAGACCGGTATATTTCCCGACGATGGCGATCGTCACCTCGCCTTCGGGGTTATGGATGCGCTCGGAAACTTCCTGCCAGCGCTCCATGCGCGGCTTCGGTGCCGGGTCGATGCCGAAGGCGGCGAGCACTTCCCCGTCGAGCCCTTCCTTATGGTAAGCCATCGGCACGTCGTAGATGTGACCGACGTCGAGCGCCTGGATCACCGCCGATTCGCGTACATTGCAGAAGAGCGAAAGCTTGCGCCGTTCTTCGTTTGGAATGGCGCGGTCGGCACGAACCAGGAGAATGTCCGGCGCGATGCCGATGGAACGCAATTCCTTGACGGAATGCTGGGTCGGCTTGGTCTTCAGTTCCCCGGCCGAAGGGATATAAGGCATCAGCGTCAGATGCACATAAACCGCGTTGTTGCGCGGCAGGTCATTACCAAGCTGGCGGATTGCCTCGAGGAAGGGCATCGCTTCGATATCGCCGACCGTCCCGCCGATCTCGCAGATGACGAAGTCGTATTCCTCGTTTCCCTCGACGATGAAATTCTTGATCTCGTCGGTGACGTGCGGAATGACCTGAACCGTTGCGCCGAGATAGTCGCCGCGTCGCTCTTTCTCGATGATGTTCTGATAGATGCGGCCGGTGGTGATGTTGTCCTGCTTGTTTGCGGAGCGCCCGGTGAAACGTTCGTAGTGCCCGAGATCGAGGTCGGTTTCGGCCCCGTCATCCGTCACGAAGACCTCGCCATGCTGATAGGGCGACATCGTGCCGGGATCGACATTGAGGTAGGGATCGAGCTTCCGGATGCGCGCACGATAGCCGCGCGCCTGCAAAAGAGCTCCGAGAGCTGCTGCCGCTATGCCTTTTCCAAGGGAAGAAACCACGCCGCCGGTGATGAATATGTATCGCGCCATGGGAGTCAGGGCTTAGCGCCGCAAATCCGATTCCGCCAGCAGAAAATTTACTGCCGCATCCGTTTTCACCCGCGATGCCCGCACATTGGGCGAAGGTTCAAAAAAGAACGGCCGGCAAAGCCGGCCGCTGCTGGAGGAGCAGGAGAACGTATCAGAGGACGACGACGGGCGTGCCGATCTTCACGCGGCGGTAAAGGTCCATGACCTGGTCGTTGTACATACGGAAGCATCCGTTGGAGGCCGACGTGCCGATGCTCGAGGGCTGGATCGTCCCGTGGATGCGGATATGGGTATCCCGCTTGCCCTGATAGACATACATCGCGCGCGCGCCGAGTGGGTTGGACAGCCCGCCGGGCATGCCGTCCTTGTACTGGCCATAATGCTTCGGCTCGCGCTTCTGCATATCCAGCGTCGGTATCCAGCGCGGCCATTCCTGCTTGTCGCCGATGCTCGCTGTGCCTTTGAATTGCAGCCCCTCGCGCCCGACCGCGATCGGGTAGCGCCGCGCTGTATTGGATGACTCCATCAAATACAGGAATTTCTTGCTGGTATCGATGATGATCGTTCCGCGCGCATAGCCTGAATAGGGAACGCTCTGCGGCTGGAATTCGGATTTAACCTTGAATGGCTTCCGTTCTTCCTTGAGCCGGAGCGCTGCATCGAGTTCACGCGTCTGCGGGAGAAGCCGCGGCTTGTCTCCGCCGAAGATCGCCTCGAAGACGTTCGGCTGTATCTCCTTCTCGCTGCGCAACTCGCCATTGTTTTCCAACGGGCCGGCGTCATTGGCCGCGGTATCGGCTTTTGCCGTCTTCGCGGACCTCGCGACCTTCTTCCTGGGTGTTTCCGCCTGCGTCTTCGTTTCGACCGACGCGGTCTGCCCTTTGTCGATCCTCACGAATCGTTCCGCATTGGCAAAAGATGTTGCGCCGAGAGCAAAAAGAGCACCGACACAAAGCAGGGAGACCCCATGAATACGCATTTCGAGAAATCCTGTTCCATCAGCGGCATGACCATGACGGAATCAGCAGCACAAACCGCCCCCGCCCGGGTGCCTTGGTTGCATATAGCCGAGCTATCGGACGCCGCTCAACAAAAACGCGTGAATGTGCGGAGCATCGTCTTGCCAGATGGTGAATATCCCGCGGACTGTTGTTGAATCACAACACCACAACCGGGAATAGGCCATTTTAGAGAATCGGCCGCAGGCAAGGCTGCGATTGCAGCCCGTGGCCCGGAACCCGGAAGCAGCTACTGGTTGGGAACCTGCGGTTGAGCCGGTGCCGGGCTCGGGTTACCGCCGGAAGCAGGAGCCTGGCCACCTGCCGGTTCGTTGCCGCCCGACGGAACCTGCGTGGTTGGCGCCGCAGTCGCAGGCGAGCCCGATGCCGGCGCATTGTTCGTTGCCGGAGCAGTGCTCGGCGAGCCATTATTATTCGGGACGGCCGGCTGCTGGCCGGTATTGGCTGCCGGCGCCTTGGATGGCGTCCCGCCGAGTTGGTCGAGGACGCCCTTTCCACCCGAATCCTTGGCCGGCGCGCCGTTCGACGAAGCCGGCCTGTCGAGGATGTCGACGATGCTTCCCTGGTAGCGCGCCATGACCGTCAGGCCGAGCGACGTGGCGAAGAAGATGGCCGCGAGGATCGCCGTGGTGCGTGTCAACGCATTTGCCGCGCCGCGCGCCGTCATGAAGCCGGATCCGCCGCCGATGCCGAGGCCGCCGCCTTCCGAACGCTGGACGAGCACGACCCCGACGAGCGCGATCACGACCATCAGGTGGATGACGATGATGACGGTTTCCATACGAAATTCCGGCTAAGCTGCAAATGGCCGGGAGACGCACGGCCAGCGTTGAACGCGGCTCAATACACGCCTTTCAGGCTTATTCCAACCCCATATGGACACGCGGACCGAAAATGCAACGCGGCGTTTTCGCCCGCCTCGTCAAAGCGACCGGTAAGCTTCCGCAATGCCGAGGAAATCGACCGCCTTCAGGCTGGCACCGCCGACCAGCGCACCATCGACATTCGGAAGCCCAAGCAGTTCGACCGCGTTGGCCGGTTTTACCGATCCGCCATAGAGGATGCGCATGCGTCCGGCCTCGCCGCCCGCCTTCTTGCCGAGTTCGGTCCTCAGATGCGCGTGCGCCTCGGCCACGTCCTTCGACGTCGGCGTCAGGCCGGTGCCGATCGCCCAGACGGGCTCATAGGCGACGACCGTGTTATCGGCCAGCGCCTCCTTGGGCACCGAGCCCGCGATCTGCCGCGAAAGCACGGCAAGCGTTTCGCCCGCGTCGCGTTGTTCCTGTGTCTCGCCGACGCAGATGATGGCCGTCAAGCCGGCACGCCAGGCGGCAAGGGCCTTGTCGTGCACCACCTTGTCGGTCTCGCCATGATCGGTCCGGCGTTCCGAATGACCGACAATGACAAAGGAAGCGCCAGCATCCTTCAGCATCTCCGCCGATATGTCGCCGGTATGAGCGCCGCTTTCGTCGGCGTGGCAGTCCTCGCCGCCGCTTGCGACCGGAGATCCGCGCAGCACATCGGAAGCGCGGGAAAGCAAGGTAGCCGGCACGCAGACGAGCGCATCCGTTTCGGTATCCAGACCGTGTGCGAAGCCCTGCGCGATCGATCGCAATTCGTCGAGCGAAGCACTGGTGCCGTTCATTTTCCAGTTGCCGGCAACGAGAGGACGGATCGCTGGGGTCATGATACCTCCTTGAAAACCGAACCGGTCGCGCGGAGAAAGCCTCCGGCACTGGCCACGGTCTCTACCAAATTTGCCCTACAAAGCAATCGACACCGGGGCGCAAGGACGTTATTGCCGGGAAAGTGTCGCCGAATAGGCGGAAAGAGCCGAAAACAGGACTGACCATGCTAGGTGCAATGAGAAACGCTGCCGGATCCTGGGTGGCCAAACTGTTCTTCATCGTTCTCGTGGCCAGCTTCGCGGTCTGGGGCATCGGAGGCCGTATCGAAGGCGATTCCGCCAGCAATTCTGTTCTGAAGGCGGGCGATACCAGCGTATCGCTCAATGAATATCGCCTCGCCTACGATCGCCAGCTTTCGACCTTGTCGCAGCAGCTCGGCCAGCGGCTGACGCGCGAACAGGCCACCGCGCTCGGCGTGGACCAGCGGGTTCTGTCACAGCTCGTCGGCGGCGCGGTGCTGGACGAGCAGGCCAGACGGCTCGGCCTCGGCATCTCCCTTACCCGCATCGCCGACCTGACACGCGAGGATGCGGCTTTTCAGGGTCCCGACGGCCAGTTCAATCGGCAGCAATTCGACTATGTGCTGCGCCAGGTGGGCATGAGCCCGGAAGAATACATGCAGAATCAGCAGCAGGCCGCCGTCCGCCGGCAGATCGTCGATGCGACGACCGAAGGGATGAAAACGCCCGACGCATTCCTCAAGGCGGTTGCGCTCTACCGCGGCGAGGACCGCACGATCGAATACATCACCATGCCTCAATCTCTTGTCGAGCCGATCGAGGATCCGTCCGACAGCACGCTGCAGGCCTGGTTCGACAAGAACAAGAAGAAATACGCGGCCCCCGAATACCGCAAGATCGCCTATGTCCGGCTGGAGCCGCAGGACATCGCCGACCCCTCCTCGATCAGCGATGCGCAGGTGAAACAGGATTACGAGGCGCATCTGAAGAACTACACCACGCCCGAAAAGCGGACGATCGAGCAGATCGTCTTCAAGGATGAGGCAGCGGCCAATGCCGGCCTCGCCTCGATCAAGGGCGGCGCCACCTTCGATGATGTCGCCAAGTCACAGGGCAAGACCGAAGCCGATACGAAGCTTGGCACCTTCGCGAAATCGGAACTCCCCGAGCAGAAGATCGCCGATGCGGCCTTCAACCTGAAAGTCGGCGAGGTGAGCCCCGTCGTGCAAGGCGCGTTCGGTCCGGTGCTTCTGCGCGTTACCGCGATCACGCCCGAGGCAGTGAAGCCGCTCTCGGACGTGAGCGATCAGATCCGCAAGGATCTTGCCCTCGGGGATGCCAATCGCGATCTCCTCGACGTGCACGATTCATGGGAGGATGCGCGGGCGGGCGGAGCAACGATGCGGGAAGCGGCGGACAAGCTCAAGCTGAAGGTCGTCACCATCGACGCGATCGACCGTGAGGGGCGCGCGCCGGACGGCACGGTGATCAAGGACCTGCCGGAATCGGAACAACTGATCAAGGACGCCTTCGAAAGCGACAAGGGCATCGAGAACGACCCGATCACCACCAAGGATGACGGTTTCATCTATTACGAGGTCCAGGACATCAAGCAGGCGCATGATCGCACGCTCGACGAGGTGCGTGCCAAGGCGGCAGCGGACTGGAAGGCGGAAGAAGCGACCTCCCGGCTTGGCGCCAAGGCGACGGAGATGGAGAAGAAAGCCAAGGCCGGGACCTCCCTCGACGATATCGCGACGGAACTGAAGCTCGAGAAGGAGACGAAGCGCGGCGTCAAGCGCGACACCAACGATGCCGATCTCGGCCAGAACGGCGTAGCCGCCGTGTTCGGCGTGGGCCAGGGCGGGATCGGCCTGTTCTCAGGACCCGACGACAAGTCCCAGGTTCTCTTCAAGACCACGGAAGTCTTCGAACCTGCAGGCGCCGGCCCCGATTCGGTCGATGAACAAACCCGCAAGATGTTCGCTTCCGGTATGGCCAACGACCTGCTCGACCAGTTGGTGAACAAGCTTCAGGCCGAATACGGCGTCACCGTGGACCGCTCCGCGATCCAGCGTGCGATGGCGTTCTAGGGAGCCAGGCGAGGATGAACGATTTCAAGGTGCATATCGCCAAGGTGGCCGGCGGCGCGCCCCTGACATTCGAGGAAGCGCGCGCGGCGTTCGATATCGTCATGTCGGGCGAAGCGACGCCAAGCCAGATCGGCGGCTTCCTGATGGCGCTCAGGGTACGCGGCGAGACGGTGGAGGAAATCTCCGGGGCCGTCGCGACGATGCGCGCCAAGATGCTGACCGTCGACGCTCCGGCGGACGCGATCGATATCGTCGGCACCGGCGGAGACGCTTCCGGCTCCTACAACGTCTCCACGGCCGCCGCCTTCGTCGCGGCCGGCGCCGGCATCCCGGTGGCCAAGCACGGCAACCGGGCGCTTTCCTCCCGCTCGGGTGCTGCCGACACGCTGGCCGCGCTCGGCGTCAATATAGAGGCGACACCAAAGCAGATATCGACCTGCATCCGCGAGGCCGGGCTCGGCTTCATGTTCGCGCCGTCGCATCATTCGGCAATGCGCCATGTCGGGCCGACACGGGTCGAGCTCGGTACGCGCACCATCTTCAACCTGCTCGGCCCGCTCTCCAATCCGGCTGGCGTCAAGCGCCAGCTTGTTGGCGTATTCTCGCCTGAATGGGTCGAGCCGCTAGCCCATGTGCTGAAAGGCCTTGGCGCGGAAGCCGCCTGGGTCGTCCATGGCGACGGTCTCGACGAACTGACCACCGCGGGGCCGACCAGCGTCGCGGAACTGCGCGCCGGCGAAGTCCGCACCTTCGAGATCCTGCCGGAAGATGTCGGGCTATCGCGTGTGGAGCCGGCCGACCTCAAGGGCGGCGATGCCGTGCGCAATGCCGAGGCGCTTCGTGCCGTGCTCGATGGGGTCAAGGGTCCTTATCGCGATATCGTGCTCCTGAATGCCGGTGCGGCCATCCTCGTGGCGGGCAAGGTCGGTTCTCTTCAGGAGGGTATAATGGCCGCCGCGGCCTCGATCGACAGCGGCAGGGCGCGCGCCGCCCTGACCAAGCTTGCGGAAGTCTCCAATCGGCCGGGTTGAACAATGGCTGACATATTGAAGAAGATAGAGGCTTACAAGCGCGAGGAGATCGCCGCGGCCAAGGCGGCCGTGTCCCTTCCCGAGATCGCAGCTCGCGCCAAGGCGCAGGATCGGCCACGGGGCTTCGCTGCCGCGCTACGATCTAAGCGTGAAGCGGGCGGGTTCGCGCTGATCGCCGAGATCAAGAAGGCAAGTCCCTCGAAGGGACTTATCCGCGCCGATTTCGATCCCCCTGCCCTTGCCCGTGCCTACGAGGAAGGCGGAGCGGCCTGCCTTTCCGTGCTGACCGACCGGCCCTCCTTCCAGGGCGCGCCGGGATATCTGGCCGCGGCACGGAAGGCGACGGGGCTGCCGGCGCTGCGCAAGGACTTCCTGTTCGACCCCTACCAGGTTTATGAAGCGCGAGCCTGGGGCGCCGACGCAATCCTCGTTATCATGGCAAGCGTTTCCGACGATATCGCCCGCTCGCTGGAAGAAACCGCCTTCGAGCTTGGCATGGACGCGCTGATCGAAGTGCATGACGAGGTTGAGATGGAGCGGGCGCTGGAACTCTCTTCGCCTCTGATCGGCATCAATAACCGCAATCTCAGAACATTCGATGTAAGCCTCGACACGTCACGTCGGCTCGCGAAGATGGCGCCGTCCGACCGGCTGCTCGTGGGCGAAAGCGGCATCTTCATGCATGAGAACTGTCTCGACCTTGCGCGTAGCGGCATCGGCGCCTTCCTCGTCGGCGAAAGCCTGATGCGGCAAGCCGACGTCGCGGCGGCCACGCGTGCATTGCTCACCGGCGAAACCGCCGCGCGCAACGCGGCCGAGTGAACACCATGGCCTCGACGCTGACACATCTGGATGCCTCCGGCGAGGCCAACATGGTCGATGTCGGCGCCAAGGCCGAAACGGAGCGCGTGGCGGTTGCCGAAGGCACGGTCACCATGCGGCCGGAAACCCTGCGGGTCATCCTCGCAGGCAATGCAAAAAAGGGCGATGTGATCGGCACCGCGCGCATCGCGGCCATCATGGCGGCGAAGCGCACGCATGAATTGATCCCGCTCTGCCATCCGTTGCTCCTGACCAAGGTCTCGGTCGACATCAAGCCGGATGAGGCCCTGCCGGGACTTCGGGTGACCGCGGCGGCGCGCGTGACCGGCAAGACCGGCGTCGAGATGGAGGCGCTGACTGCGGCCTCGGTCGCCTGCCTGACCATCTACGACATGGCCAAGGCCATCGACCGTGGCATGGTACTGGGCGGCATCCGCCTGATCGAAAAGAGCGGCGGCAAGTCCGGCACGTACAAGGCCGAAAACACATGAACGCCGGCGATCTTCTGCCCGTCGATAGCGCGCTGGAACGCCTGCTCGCCGGCGCGGAACCACTAGGCAAGGAAGACGTGCCGATCGGCGAGGCTGCCGGAAGGGTGCTCGCCGAACCGCTTACGGCATTGCGCACGCAACCGCCTTTCAACGCGTCCGCGATGGACGGTTACGCGGTGCGCGCCGGGGACATCGCCGCCCTGCCCGCGCGCCTCAAGGTCGTCGGCGCCGCCCCGGCCGGTAAGCGTTATTCCGGCACGATCGGCAAGGGTGAAGCCGTCCGCATCTTCACCGGGGCGCCGGTGCCGGATGGCGCCGATGCGGTCTTGTTGCAAGAAGACGCCCGCATCGTTGGCGAGGGCATCATCGAGGCTCTGGAAAGCGCGGCGCAGGGACGGCATATCCGCCGCGCCGGGCTCGACTTTGCCGAAGGCGAGCCGCTTCTTCCGGCCGGCCGTGTGCTCGACCCCGCCGCGCTTTCGCTTGCCGCGGCGGCAAACCACGCAAGCGTTCCCGTCATTCGCCGGCCGCTGGTGGCCGTTATCGCTACCGGCGACGAATTACTGCCTCCCGGCAGCCGGCCGGGGCCGGATCAAATCATTGCCTCGAACGGCTACGGCGTCGCGGCCATCGCGCGCGACGCGGGCGCAACCGTTCTCGATCTCGGCATCGTGCCCGACGACCGCGAGTTGATCGCGGCCGCGCTTCGTCGTGCGCTCGATGCAGGCGCCGATATACTCGTCACACTAGGAGGCGCTTCGGTCGGCGAATACGATCTCGTGCGCGAAGTGCTGACCACCGAGGGCATGACGCTCGATTTCTGGAAGATCGCCATGCGCCCCGGCAAGCCGCTGATGTCGGGCCGAATCGGCGGCACCCGTGCGCTGGGCCTGCCCGGCAACCCCGTCTCGAGCCTGGTGACCAGTCATCTCCTGTTGGTGCCCCTCATCGCGCGCCTCGGTGGACGATCCCATCGGCCTGATATCCGCGAGGCCCGTCTTGCCAGGGCGATGCAGCAGAACGACCGGCGTCAGGATTACGTGCGGGCGGTGGCGGAAAAAACGGCGGAAGGCCTGTTCGCCACGCCTTTCGGCGTGCAGGACTCTTCCATGCTGAAGACACTCGCGGCAGCCAATTGCCTCATAATCCGCGAGCCACATGCGCCTGCGGCTAAGCCCGGCGATCCGTGCAAGGTGCTTTTCATCCGCTGACGGCCAAAAAGGTCCGCGAAGCAATTCTCCCGAGGTTCATCGAAATTTAAACGGTTGCGGAACACAACTGGAACAGATAGTGTTTGTTCTGGTTTTGTTTACTACGCTGATTCTCGGGGAAATCGCGATGCTCACGCGCAAACAGCACGAACTTCTGATGTTCATCCATGAAAGGTTGAAGGAGACCGGCATTCCCCCTTCTTTCGACGAGATGAAGGATGCGCTCGACCTTGCCTCCAAATCGGGCATCCATCGCCTCATCACTGCGCTTGAGGAACGTGGCTTCATCCGGCGGCTGCCGAACAGGGCGCGCGCGCTTGAAGTGCTGCGTCTGCCCGATTCAATTGCGCCGGGCCTCAATGCCAGCCGCCGGTTCTCGCCGAGCGTCATCGAAGGCAGCCTCGGCCGCAAGCAGCCGGAGAAGTCGCGTGTCCCGGCCGCGAGCAATGACGATGCAGCCGGCGTTTCCGTTCCTGTCATGGGGCGTATCGCGGCCGGCGTACCGATCGACGCCATCCAGCACCAGACCCATTCGATAGCCGTGCCGCCTGAGATGCTTTCGGGCGGCGACCACTATGCGCTTGAAGTCAAGGGCGATTCGATGATCGAGGCCGGCATACTGGACGGCGATACAGTTATCATCCGCAACTCCAATACGGCCAATCCGGGCGAAATCATCGTAGCGCTGGTGGACGGCGAGGAAGCCACCCTCAAGCGCTTCAGGCGCAAGGGGGCGTCCATTGCGCTCGAAGCCGCGAACCCGGCCTACGAAACGCGGATATTCGGCCCGGACCGCATCAAGGTTCAGGGCAAGCTGGTCGGGCTGATCCGTCGCTACTGAGCGGAAGCGGCGCGAGGCTGGCCGCTCTTATGTGGCTGCCTCTCTCGTCGTGGCGGTTTTTTGTGCGATCCTTTTTCGCCGCCTTGCCGGCCCTGATAAGGCGGCAGGCCGCGGGCCGCACGCGAATAGGCTCTCTCCGCATGCCAGGGACGGTAGGGCCTTTCGATCGAGTATTCCACGGTTGGCAGGAATCCCGTTGTGGTCTCCTCGAATGTGACGGCAGCGGCTCCATAGCGCGCCAGATCGCGCTTGGTGATGACTGCCGGACCGGACGACGCAGCGCACGGATCCCTTGCCGTGGCGTCGTCGATCACGATCAGGCTGGCGACGGCACAGGTGGCGCGGGCAGCCTCTTCCGTGGCAGCGTGGGCGATCACCACGCCCCTCGCATTCCATGCTACGCAGAGTGTTTTGGTGCAGGCGAACGGAACTTCCGGGGCAGCTTTAGGCATGGCCGACGCGGCGGTGGCGCCCGGCTTTATGACAGCTTTCGCCATCATGGCGCGCGACCAGTCTTCCATGGCGAATGCGTTTGGACGATTACGATTGATCGCCACGGTGCCATCGGAAAGTCTTAACGCGACGAGCCTCGCATCTTCCGAAATGAAAAGTTCCGGCGCGGGTCGTCGCGCAATAAGCACGATACCCATGACGATGAACGGCAGCGCCGCGATCCTGAACCATGTCGTTGTGAAGGTCAGGATGACCAGCGCCACCGTCAGGGAGACAAGCGCGGCGCCCGGTAGAATGCCGATCGCGTCGAAGGGCGAATGTTTCGATAGTGCGATGGCGATTTCGGTGAACAGGTCTATGCCTTTGCCCATGACTGCGAAGGCCGGGCCATCGAGGCCGAACGGCATCAGCACGAGACCAAGCACCAGGAACGGCATGACGATAGCCGAGATGATCGGCATGGTGGCGAGATTGGCCACCAGACCGAGTGGTGAAACGCGCTGGAAATGCCATGCCGCGAAAAGAGCCGTGGCCGTTCCCGCCACGAGCGAGGTCGCGGCGAGCCCGGCGAAGTGCCGCACGGTCGCACTGCCCCCCATGCGGAGATAGGACATAGATTGCGGAGGTGGCGGCCGCCTCGGCCCACGCTGGCGCCATTCGCCCCAGGCCGCATAGGCGCTGATGAGGGCGGCGGTTGCGGCGAACGACATCTGGAAGCTCGGCCCGACGATCTCGTGCGGGGCGGTCACTACGACAACGAGCGCGGCGAGCGCGAAGTTGCGCATGCTGATCGCAGCCCGGTCGAACAGCACCGCCACCAGCATGACCGCAAGCATGATGAAACTGCGCTCGGTGGCGACGCCGGCGCCCGATATCAGGAGATAGAAGGCGATCGCAGCAAGCGCGACCGTAGCCGCATATTTCTTCGTCGAATGGCGTGAGGAGAAGCCCGGGAAAAGCGCGAAGCCGAGCCGCATGAACACGATGACGATGCCCGCGACCAGTGCCATGTGCAGCCCGGAGATCGAGAGCACATGCGCCAGCCCGGTGATCCGAAGCGCTTCATTGATTTCGTAGGGAATACCGGATTCCACGCCCGCAACCAGCGCGGCGCCGATCTCGCCGCTCGGGCCGGGGACGGCAGCACGCACCCGGCCCGCAAGTGCGTCGCGCAGGCGGGCGATATCCTCGGCAGCGCGTTCGTAAAGCGTCGGCGGCGAGGTCAGCATGACGCTTTTCGGGTCGGTCAGGAAAAAGCCGCTCGCACCGAGCCCGTCGAAATAACTCCTGAAAGAGAAGTCATAGCTCGACGGCCTGAGTGGTCCGCTCGGCGGGAACAGACGCACGACGCCCTCCACGCCCGAGCCCGGCTCCATGTCCGGCGGGACCTTGCGGGCGCTGGCGCGGATACGGTGGGGTGCGTAACGTAGATGCGGTCGCGAGGTGGAAACGAGGTCGATCGTGAGGCGTATGCGGCCGCTCGCCTGATGCTCGACTGTCACTACGCGCCCGACGATCCGGGTGGTGACATCGGCCCCGAGCATCTTCGTCGAAGCGCGCCAGGCCTCGATCTTTCCGGAAAGCACGCCGGCAATCACAAGGAGCGCGGCGAGCAGCAGAATACGGAGCAGAAACTTCGACCGTGCCAGAAAATACGCAACCGACAGGACGACGGCACCTGAAAGAAGTGGGGCGAAAGGCGGCTCCCAGGAAATGTGGAAATAGACGAGGGCTCCCGCCGATAAGCACACCGGCACGAACAAGAAGGCTGTCCCGCGTTCCCATTCATTGGTAGCGGCTGCGAGAATCGAGAAACGAAGACGCGTGGCGGCGATACGCGCGTCCGCAAGTCCAAGGCGCCGTTTCGCGACAGTCGTTTTATCGATTTTGTCGGAGGGCCGTTCCCTTTCAGCCGGAGCCTCCCGGTCGAAAGGCGCAGGATGGTCTGGAAGACGCGCGTCGAACTGCGATCGCTCGTCGCCGATCTCTTTCGCGCTGCCGTCCCCCATACGCCTTCCCCACGCCGAAAGGCTTGCACCCCGGCCCGCCTATGCTACATCAACGCCAGCCAAACGCCACCGCGCGCTCCCGCCGACTTTCCGGCCCGATGCCGCCTCCCCGGAAACGCCCCAGAACCGCCATGTCATCCGTCGTCACACGCTTTGCCCCCTCGCCTACCGGATTCCTGCATATCGGCGGGGCCCGGACAGCGCTGTTCAACTGGCTCTATTCCGAGCATACCGGCGGCAAGATGCTGCTCAGGATCGAGGATACGGATCGCGAGCGTTCGACCGAAGCCGCCACCGCCGCCATCATCGACGGTCTGACCTGGCTCGGCCTGACCTGGGACGGAGAGCCGATCTCGCAATATGCCCGTGCCCCCCGCCACCGCGAGGTGGCCGAGGAACTCGTGCGCATGGGCAAGGCCTATTATTGTTATGCCACGCCGGCCGAGTTGGAGGAGATGCGCGAGAAGGCGCGCGCCGAGGGCCGGCCACCACGTTACGACGGCAGCTGGCGTGATCGTGATCCTTCCGAAGCGCCGCCCGGTGCCAACGGCGCGATCCGTATCAAGGCACCGACGGAGGGCGAGACTATCGTCCATGACCGCGTCCAGGGCGAGGTACGCTTTCCCAACAAGGATCTGGACGATTTCATCATCCTCCGATCGGACGGCAATCCGACCTACATGCACGCGGTCGTCGTCGACGATCACGACATGGGCGTAACGCACATCATCCGCGGCGATGACCATCTCACCAACGGCGCGCGCCAGACGATCATCTATAATGCGATGGGCTGGCCGGTGCCGGTCATGGCGCACATCCCGCTTATCCACGGTGCCGACGGTGCCAAGCTGTCGAAGCGGCACGGCGCGCTCGGCGTCGATGCCTATCGGGCCATGGGCTACCTGCCGGCCGCTCTCCGGAATTATCTGGCGCGGCTCGGCTGGAGCCATGGCGACGACGAGATCATGTCGACCGACGACATGGTCCGCTGGTTCGAGATCGAGGACGTGAACAAAGGTGCGGCGCGCTTCGACTTCCAGAAGCTCGAGGCTCTGAACGCCGTCCATATGCGTCGCATGGACGATTCATCGCTGCTCGATGCCTTGATCGCCTCCCTGCCCTATCTGCCGAACGGCGCGGACTTCGCGGCAAAGCTGGATCAGGCGGCCAGGGAGCGCCTGCTTCGTGCCATGTCAGGACTGAAGGAGCGGGCGCGAACACTGATCGAACTTATCGACAGCGCCGCTTTCCTTGTCGCCGACCGGCCTTTGCCGCTTGACGAAAAGGCTGCGTCGATCCTCGACGCCGACGGCAAGGCTGTGCTGGGCCAATTGCTGCCCGAACTCCGGAAGGTGGAAGATTGGAACGCTGCAAGCACGGAAGCTGCGGTCCGCGCCTTCGCCGAAGCGAATGGGCTCAAACTCGGCAAGGTGGCGCAGCCGCTTCGTGCTGCCCTGACCGGCAGGAGCACGTCACCCGGCGTGTTCGACGTGCTGGACGTACTCGGGCGCGACGAAAGTCTGATGCGAATGGAAGATCAAATCGGTTAGTCCGAAGTTTAAGGAAATTCACATTGAAATCAGGCTTTTGCGGTGCAACATTGCGGCCGCTGAACCAAAGGCGGCATTCTGAAGGGCGCGGCAATAAAGGCGTTATTTCGAATTCACGACGTTTTGCACTGCATCAACCGTGATTTCGGGCACATATAAAAGAAGAAGGAGTTTGCGATGACCGAAGCGAAAGCGAAACTGGATCTCGGCGGCAAATCATACGAGTTCGACGTACGCAAGGGGTCGGTGGGGCCGGACGTCATCGATATCGGAGCGCTTTACAAGGATACCGGCGCCTTCACCTACGATCCGGGCTTCACTTCCACCGCGAGCTGCGAATCGGCCATTACCTATATCGACGGCGACGAGGGTATCCTCCTGCATCGCGGCTACCCGATCGAGCAGCTCGCCGAACACGGTGACTTTCTCGAAGCCTGCTACCTCCTCCTATACGGCGAATTGCCGACCAAGGCACAGAAGGAGGATTTCGATTACCGTGTGACGCACCACACCATGGTGCATGAGCAAATGAACCGTTTCTTCCTCGGCTTCCGTCGCGACGCGCACCCGATGGCGGTGATGTGCGGGATGGTTGGCGCCATGTCGGCCTTCTATCACGACTCGACCGACATTTCCGATCCCCACCAGCGCATGGTGGCGAGCCTGCGCATGATCGCCAAGATGCCGACGATCGCCGCGATGGCATATAAATATCACGTCGGCCAGCCCTTCGTTTACCCGAGGAACGAGCTGAACTACGCTGCCAACTTCCTGCACATGTGTTTCGCGGTGCCGTGCGAGGAGTACAAGGTCAACCCGGTGCTGGCGCGCGCGATGGAGCGCATCTTCATCCTGCATGCCGACCATGAGCAGAATGCCTCGACCTCGACGGTCCGGCTTGCCGGTTCCTCGGGCGCCAACCCGTTCGCCTGCATTGCGGCCGGTATCGCTTGCCTCTGGGGTCCGGCGCATGGCGGTGCCAACGAGGCGGCGCTCAATATGCTCGCCGAGATCGGCACGGTCGACCACATCCCCGAATTCGTCAACCGCGCCAAGGACAAGAACGACCCGTTCCGCCTGATGGGCTTCGGACACCGCGTCTACAAGAATTACGATCCGCGCGCACGGATCATGCAGAAGACCTGCCACGAGGTTCTCGGCGAACTCGGCATAAAGGACGACCCACTGCTCGACGTGGCGATGGAGCTTGAGCGGATCGCGCTATCCGATGAATATTTCATCGAAAAGAAGCTTTATCCCAACGTCGATTTCTATTCCGGCATCACGCTGAAGGCGCTCGGTTTCCCGACCACGATGTTCACGGTGCTGTTCGCAGTCGCGCGCACGGTCGGCTGGATCGCCCAGTGGAAGGAGATGATCGAGGACCCGCATCAGAAGATCGGTCGGCCGCGCCAGCTTTACACCGGCAAGACCCAACGCGACTACATCCCTGTCGCCAAACGCTGACCGACAGGAGCAATCGTCTCCCTCAAGGCGTCGCGAAAGCGGCGCCTTTTTGTTTTCCGGCCCTAGCCCTAATTTCCCGAAGAATGATTTCCGCGGCGATTTCTCCGGACGGCCTGGATGTCGCCAAGGCTGAGGCGATGTCGTCGAAGCCTTCCAGTTGAGCCGCCCGCTCCAGCGATACGGCCGCAAGCTGTTCGATCCGGCGCGCCAGCATGCCCGGTCGTACGAACTCGTTATAATATTCCGGTACGACGGGGCGATCCGCGATGAGGTTGGGCAGCGATGCCGTCCAGGCGCGGATCATGCTCTGCAAGAGCCGCATGATCCGGTCCGCCTTGTAGCAGGAGACGAGCGGCACGCGCGCGAGCGACAGTTCCAGGGATACGGTTCCGGATGCGGCAAGCGCGGCGTCCGCCTCGCCGAAAGCCTGCCATTTCTGTTCCTCGTCGAGGGTGATCTGCGGCTGATCGGGCCAGTTCTCGGTCATCTGCCTGACGGCGTCGGCTACATGCGGCACGGTCGGGAGCAGAAGGCGCAGCCGGCTGCCACGCTCGCGAAGGATGGACACGGTCTCGCCGAAGGCCGGCAAGAGCGCCCTCACCTCGCTGTTGCGGGAGCCCGGCAGCACCAGCAATGTCGTAACGCCATCCTCCCGCCTCGCGCCGGCGCGCTCGCGCTGCCGCTCCGCCGCACCGAGGATGCCGGGATCGCGCGCCAGGCGATGGCCGACGAAAATACCCGGCGGTCCGTCGAGCCGTTGGAGTTCCGCTGGCTCGAACGGAAGCAGGCAGAGGATCTTATCGACATAGGGCCGCATCTCCGCAGCCCTCTCCGGTCCCCATGCCCAGACGCTCGGGCAGACATAGTGAACAATCGGGATCGCCGGGTTCGCGGCACGCACCTTGCGCGCCACCCGGAGCCCGAAGGCCGGCACGTCGATGGTGACGAGACAATCCGGCTTGTATGCCGCGACGGCACGCGCGGCCTGGCCGATGCGATAGACGATGCGCGGCAGGTCACGCACCACCGCACCCACCCCGATGATGGATATTCCCGCTGGATCGAACAGGGAATTCAGGCCACGCGCCTGAAGATGACGACCGCCGACGCCGAACAGTTCGATCTCCCGGCCGGACGCAGCGGCGAGCGCGGAAACGAGATCGGCGCCGAGCAGGTCTCCCGATTCCTCCCCCGCTATGATGGCGAGTTTCAGCGGCCGCGTGTCTCCCATCACGGCTCCGGTCGGCTGATGCCGAAGACGAACATGCCGAGTTCATCGGCCTGCCTGACGGTCTCCGCGCGATCAAGTACGAAAGAGTGCGCCGCCTCCACTGCTATTCCCGCAAGACCAGCAGCGTGAGCGCCCTCGACGGTGGCCGGCCCGATCGTCGGAAGATCGGCGCGCAATTCCTGGCCGGGCTTTGCGCATTTGACCAGGACGCCCCGCTTCCTGCCGGCCAGCCTGCCGTGATCCCTCAATTCTCTGGTCCGGGCAAGCAGGGCATCGGTACCGCCGATATCTTCCAGCGCTACCGCACGCCCGCCGATGGCAATCGCCGCCTGCCCCACATCGAGTGCACCGATCGCGCGCGCCGCTTCGTAACCGGCGTCGATATCCTTCATATCGGCTGCAAGCGGCTTCGTCCTTGTCATCGGTCCCTGATCCGCCAACAGGTCCGGAACGATCTCGTGTGCGCCGGTCACCTTTATACCGTTGTCTTCGAAATAGCGCGCGACGGCCCGCAGCAGATTGTCGTCGCCGCGCGCGAGCGGGATGAGGAACCGTGCCAGCATCGCCACCAGATGCAGGTTCTTGCGCAGCTTCCACGGGTTCGGTCGCCGCGATACACCTCCTGCAAGCACGATGCGGCCGATATCGTGCCGGCGGAGGATCGAAAGCAGGCGCGGCCCCTCTTCCAGCGGCATAAGAATATGATCGTAAGCGGAAAAACGATCGCGAGGCCCCTCGCCTTCGAGTGCAACGACGAAAGGGGGGCGGCCTTGTTCCGCCAGTTTGGACGCCACCTCTTCCGGCAGCCTGCCGCTTCCCGCGATCACGGCGACACGGGTCTTTTCAGCGGATGAAGGGCGCGTCAGGCCGGTTTCAATCCTCTCCGTCATCGTCATCGTCGTCGCCGCCATGGAGTGCGGGCACGGTGAAGTAGCGTTTGCCTCGGCTGGTCATGAATTCGATCACATCGGCTACCGCCTGTGAATCGATGAAAGTCTTGCGCGCCTGTTCGAGATTCTCCGCGACGGGATGGTCGCGGTCGAAGATCATGCGATAGGCCTTGCGCAGCGCCAGCAATTCGCTTCTGGGCAGGCCCGACCGCTTGATCCCGATGACGTTATAGCCACGCAGATGGGCGCGGTTGCCTACCGCCATGCCATAGGGGATGACGTCGCCTACGATGGCGGACATGCCGCCAAGAAACGCATGGTGGCCGATGCGGACGAACTGGTGCACCGCCGTCATGCCGGATATGATGACGTTGTTGCCGACCTCGCAGTGACCGCTGAGCGACGCGTTGTTGGCGAAGGTCACATTGTCACCCACGATGCAATCATGGGCGACATGCGTATAGGCCATGAACATGCAGTTGTCGCCGACCGTCGTCGTGCCATGCCCGGTATCGCTGCCGGTATGCATGGTGGCCGATTCGCGGATCACGCAGTTCATGCCGATCGTCAGCGTCGTGCGTCCGCCCTTGTGCTTGTTGTTCTGCGGCGCGCCGCCCAGCACGGCATTCGGATAGACGACCGTTCCGGCGCCGATAGTGGTGGCACCGAGGACGGTGACGCCGCTCAGAAGATTGACGTTGTCACCGAGTTGGGCATCGCCGCTCACATGGCAGAAAGGGCCGATCCGGACGCCTTCGCCCAATTGCGCGCCCTTCTCGACGATTGCCGAGGCATGAATGAAAGTCGAGGCCATTAAGCTCACGCTGCCGGCTTGAAAGACATCATTGCCGATATATCGGCTTCGGCCACCTTGCCGCCGTCCACCAGCGCCTCGCAGGCAAAGCGCCAGATACTGCCACGCTGCTTGACCTTCCGGACCTTGATCTCGACGCGATCGCCAGGCACCACGGGCTTGCGGAATTTGGCATTGTCGATCGTCATGAAATAGACCAGCGCTGGCATCGAGTTGCCGGAATTCTTGATGCAGATGGCGCCGGCGGTCTGTGCCATCGCCTCGACGATCAGCACGCCCGGCATAACCGGCTGGTCGGGGAAATGCCCCTGGAAATGCGGTTCGTTCACCGTGACGTTCTTGATGCCGGTCGCGGAACTGTCGCCATCTATATCGACGATGCGATCGACGAGCAGAAAAGGGTAGCGGTGCGGCAGGAGCTTCATCAACTCCATGATGTCCACCGCTTCGAGCACTTTGGTGGTGTCCGTCATTGCGTTTCGCTTTTCCGTGGCCTGCTCTTCGACATCTTGCGCAAACCGGCGATCTGGCGGAAGAACTCACGGATCGGAACGGCCGGCGTTCCCGCCCATATCCCACCTTCGGGCACGTTGTCCATCACCCCGCTGGAGGCGGCAAGCTGCGCGCCGGTTCCCAGCGTGATGTGGTCCGATACGCCGACCCTGCCGCCGAGCATGACGAAGTCGCCGAGCGTTACAGAGCCCGCGATACCGCATTGCCCCGCGACGATGCAGCCTCTTCCGATCTTCACATTGTGCGCGATCTGCACGAGATTATCGATCTTGGTGCTTTCGCCGATCACCGTGTCGGACATCGCCCCACGGTCGACCGTGGTGTTGGCTCCGATCTCGACATTGTCCTGAATGATGACGCGGCCGAGCTGGGGGATCTTCTCCGGGCCGCTCGGTCCCGGCACATAGCCGAACCCATCCTGACCGATCCGCGCACCGCCATGGATAAACACGCGGTCGCCGACCAGCGCCGAAAAGACGCTTGCGCCTGGGCCTAGATACCCGTTTCTCCCGATGCGGCAATTCGGGCCGACGACGGCATTGGGAGCGATGACCGTTCCCGCACCGATCTCGGCGCCGGTGCCGACTACGGCGCCCGCCTCGATGATGGCGCCGGGCTCTATCCTGGCGTCCGCGGCGACATGTGCGGTGGGCGAGATACCTGTCTCGTCGGTTATCGGGCCGGGCCGGGCTGCGAAGGGATAGAGCACCCGCGTGGCCGCGGCAAATGCATAGAGCGGCCTTCCCGAGATCAGGACGGCCATCTCAGATGGCGCCTGGCCGGCGATTTCCTGATTGCAGATCAGCGCCGCTGCGCGCAACCCCTTCGGCAGCCCCCCCTGCCGCTTGCCGTCGATGAAGACCAGCATGCCCTCGCCGCCATCCTGGATCGGGGCGACGCCGCGTATCTCGGTATTGGAGAATTTGTCGTCGGCAAGTTTCGTGCCCGTAAGCGAAGCGATCTCGCCAGCCGTATAAGCGCGCGACGGTGCGAAGAATACAGGTTCCGCCATGACGCCGCGCGCTTTGCTATGCCTCTTCTTCTCGGCCCTGGCCGGGCCGGAAGGATTTGTCGTGCCGGTCAGAATTGCGTCGACATACCGAAATTGAAGTTCTGGATCTTGTCGCCATGCTCTTTGATGACCGGGATCGCGTAGTCGAGCCGCAGCGGACCGAAGGGAGAAGCCCACATCAGGCTGATGCCCGCCGACGCGCGCCACTTCATGCCGGTGCCAGTCATACAGTCGCCGCCAAGCAAAGCACCCGATCCGTTCGTGCAGGGAGCCGAGAGATCGTTGCCGTACAACGTTGCCGCGTCCGCAAAAACCGCACCCTTGAAGCCAAGGCTCGGCGGAACCACCGGCAACGGGAACTGCAGTTCAGCGGTGGCATTGAAGTAGGTCGTGCCGCCGAGATGGTCCCCTGTGCTGCTGTCGTAAGGCCCGATCCCGTTGAACTCGAATCCGCGGATGATGCGGTCATTGCTCTCGAACAGATCGAAGACGCGCGCGCCCTCCTTGCCAAAAGCATGGATGTAACCGGCTCCACCCGAGAGCAGTGCCACCAGATCCATCTGGTCGGAGATGGTCTTGTAGTAGCTCGCCCGCGCCGTGAACTTCACGAACTTGGCGTCGCCACCGATACCGGCATATTCCGTCGTGAAGTTGGCATAGATGCCGTTGGCCGGATTCTTCACATCATCGATCGTGTTGTAGATGAGCGACCCGCTGACAGAAGATTTCAGCCAAGGACTATTGTCGATCGCATCGCGAATGACGCTTGAAAGCCGACAATCATGGGCGGAGGGAGGGGGACCTGCCGAGGCATCGCAATCCCTATAGCTGTATTTCTCGCTGACGATATTGTACGCGAACTGCGTCGACAGCGCGTCCGTGATTGGCAGGCCGAAGCGGACCGTGCCGCCGGTCGACTGGCTATCATAGTGATCGTACCTGCGGGTCGAGCGATAGATGTCGAATCCCGCGGAAATACGCCGCCCGAGGAAATACGGTTCGGTGAAGGACAGCGCATAGTCGCGCGACCCGTCAAGCCCGCCGCCGGCGGAGACGCGGATATACTGGCCGCGACCAAGGAAATTCCGCTCCGAGATCGAGCCCTGCAGCGAGATGCCCTTGCCGCTCGTTGCAGACTCACCGGTGGAATAACCGGCACCAATGGTGAACTGACCGGTCGATTTCTCCACCACGTCCACGATCAGGACAACCCGGTCCGGCTCGGAACCCGGCGCAGTCGAGATGTTGACGGAAGTAAAGTAGTCGAGGTCCTCCAGCCGCTTTTTGGCGCGCTGGATGAGCACCTGGTTGAAGGCGTCGCCCTCACCGATGTCGAATTCGCGGCGAATGACGTAGTCGCGCGTACGCGTGTTGCCACGGATCTCGATGCGTTCGATATAGGTGTGTGGCCCTTCGTCCACCGCATAGGCGACGGAGATGGTGCGGTTCTCGAAATTGCGGTCACCGCGCGGCGTCACACGAGCGAAAGCGTAGCCGAGGCCAGCCATGTGCTCGGTCAGCGCGGTCAGCGAATCCTCGACGTCCTTGGCGCTGTAGATATCGCCCTTATGCGTCTTCAGAAGCGAGTTCAGCGCATTGGCGTCGACACCCTGGATGCTGCTGTCGATTGTAATGTCGCCGAACCGGTAGCGCTGGCCTTCATCCACGGTGATGTTGATCGTGTATTGATTGGTGGCGTCGTTCAGATCAGCCGAAGACGACACGACTCGGAAATCCGCATAGCCGTGGTTGTAGTAGAAGCGGCGAAGCGCCTCTTCGTCGACCCTCAGCCTGTCCTCGCTATAGACGTCGTTGCGCATCAGGAAGGAGAGGAAGTTCGACTTCTTGGTAGAGATGACATCGGACAGGCGCCGGTCGCTGAAGGCCTTGTTGCCGATGAAATTGACAGCCGCGATCTTGGTGCGCCCACCTTCATTGATGTGGAAAATGACGTTCACGCGGCTCTCGCCCAGATCGATTATCTGAGGCGAGACGGTCGCGTCGTTGCGCCCGATATGTTCGTAGGCTTCCTTGATCCGCTTGACGTCCGCGTCGAGGATGGCGTTCGAGAAAGAACCCTGCGGCTTCAACCGGACGGACTGCGTGAGCTGGTCGTCCTTGATCTTCTTGTTGCCGACGAAGATCACCTGGTTGACGGTGGCGTATTCCGACACCTGGATAACCAGCGTGCCGCCGACCTGGTTGATCTGGACATCCGAGAAGAGCCCGGTCGAGAACAGCCGCTTCGTGGCGGCGTCGATGTCGCCGCTGCTGAACTGCTTGCCCGGCTTGATGGAGAGGTAATTGCGGATTGTCGCCGAATCGACGCGATGATTCCCGCGGACCTCGATATTGCTCACCACCGCCGCGTGCGAGACGGAAACCGCCGCCAGGCCTAATACTGTTGCAACCGGGACGCTCAGGCCCACGTAAAGAGCCGCCGCCAATACGACGCTCAGAATTCTCGAAGTTACCTTCATCGGGCCTCTAAACCTTTTCCCGTAGTCCCCTAGGCGCGAAATCCCGGATATCGGCAGCCAGTCCCAGACCGTAATAGCCGGATTTTCCCTACACGCAAGGTATCTGGTTAATTTGTATTTACTTATCCGTACGGCGTGGCATTCGCGTCACGCCTATCGAAGCGCATGGTAAACGCTGTCTCAATTCTGCACATGGCCGTGCGCCGTGTTTTTCCTCCTCGCTTACGTCGGACAGCCGAAAATATCGTTCCAGAAAACGAACCCCATGAACAGCAGAACAGCAAGCAATCCTGCCTTGTATACGATCTCGACAACCTTCTCGGACACCGGCCGCCGGAACACCGCTTCCAGCGCGTAGAACAGGAGATGCCCGCCGTCCAGCGGTGGAATCGGCAGCAGATTGAGCACGCCTATCCCCACTGACAGCAAGGCGACAAGTTGTATCAGCCACTCGAAGCCCAGCTGTGCCGCCTTACCCGCCATGTCCGCAATCTTCACGGGGCCGCCAAGCTGGCACCTGTCCTCGCGGCCAACAGCGAAGCGACTGAGGAAATCGCCGGTGCGTCCGATGATTCGCCATGTCTCGACCGTTGCCTGGCCGAAAGCCGCGACCGGGCCGTAGGAGACGATATGCGGCTGGCCGAGCGCCTCGTCGTTGACGACGCCGATGACCCCGACGCTGATCTTGTTGCCGAGTGCGTCCTTCTCCTCGGCCAGCCTCGGCGTAGCCGTCAGCGTGACGTCCCTGTCACCCCGCTTTACGACGAAACGAAGCTCTTCGCCGGCGTTGGGCGATACCAGGCGCTGCACGTCGCCAAACGTATTCACCTTCACGCCATTGACGGATACGAACCGGTCGCCGGGCATGAAGCCGGCGATTGCGGCAGGGCTGTCCGGCTGCACCTTCGCCACCATCGGCTCGGCCACGTAGCGGCCGTAAGTGGCGAAAAGGACTGTGAAAACGGCGATCGTCAGCAGAAAATTGAAGAGCGGCCCGGCAAAAACGGTGGCCGCCCGCTTCCACAGCGCCTGGGTGTGGAAAGCCACCTTGCGTTCCTCATCGGTCAGCGCGTCGATTTCCTCCGTATCGGGGGAGCTCGTGACGCCCATGTCGCCGACGAATTTCACATAACCGCCGAGCGGTATGAGGCAGAGCTTCCAGCGCGTTCCACGCCGGTCGTTGAAGCCCGCGATCTCCGGCCCGAAGCCGATCGAGAACGCGCTGACGCCAATGCCACACCACCGGCCGACGAGGTAGTGCCCCATCTCGTGCACGAAGACGACGACCGTCAGCACGAACAGGAAAGGCACGATCGTGCCGATCAGGATACCGTCGGTACTGAAAAGCGAGGCAAGCATTCCTTCGAGTATCCCTTCGGCTGGACCGGATAAGTTATCGGTCAAGCATGTCGAATCGCTCCCGGCGGCTCACGCATATAAGCCTGTTACGGGCCGAAAAAGCCATGCGACGGCTGGTCCAGTCCGCCGAACACCGCACCAATCAGGTAAAGGGCGAAGCCCGCCGCCACAAGCCCGTCGACGCGGTCCATCAGTCCGCCATGGCCGGGGATGATGCGGCTTGAATCCTTCACGCCGAAATGCCGCTTGATAGCCGATTCGAAAAGGTCCCCCGCCTGCGCCACGACCGCCAGCACGAGCGCCGTGACGATCGCGATGCTCATTGCGTCCGAATCTGCCGCAGCAGCTGCCGCCGCGCCGGCCACGACACCGGCGACCGTGCCTCCGATCGCGCCGCTCCAGGTCTTTCCAGGCGAGATCGACGGTGCCAGCTTCGGTCCGCCGAACGTCTTGCCGGTGAAATAGGCGGCAATGTCGGTCGCCCAGACGACGGCGAAGAGGAAAAGGATGGCCTTCAGCCCCGCCGCATCATCGCTCCGCAGCAGGGCAAGGCTGACAGCCGCAAACCCCGCATAGGCAAGTGCCGACGCGGCAGACATCTCGCGGCCCAGCGCCCATCCCGCAACGAGCGTAACGGCGATGCCGGCCAGCAGGACGACGGCCAGCGCGCTTGCCGGGAATCCGGAAACGAGCATGACCGCGACGACAGCCAGGGCGATGCCGCCGATCACCCACCGTTCTGCCCGGAGACCGGCCATCGAGATCCACTCGTAGTAGACCAGCGCGGCGCCGAGGATCATCAACAACCTGAAGGGGATGCCTCCGAGCCATGTGACCCACAGGGCAGCGGCTGCCAGCACGATAGCGGACAGCGCTCGCGTCTGCAGATTGTTCATTCCGCCTCGCAGAGCCGTCCGTCGATCATCCGGGCCGGCGCTCACAATGCCACGTCTTGCGGCGCGACGCCGCCGAACCGGCGGTCACGGCCCGAATAGATTTCGATCGCCTCGGCCAGCTTGCGCCGATCGAAATCCGGCCAGTAACACGGCATGAAAACCAGTTCGCTATAGGCGGTTTGCCAAAGCAGGAAATTGGAAAGCCGCTGCTCGCCGCTGGTACGGATGACGACATCGGGGTCCGGCATCGCCGCCGTATCCAGAAAAGCCTCGAAGGACTCCGGCGTTATCGCCTCGGGAGCGATGTTCCCTTCCTTTGCCGCCTGCGCGAGTTTCCGCGCGGCCCTCGCGATCTCGTCCCTGGCGCCGTAATTGAAGGCAATCACCAGGTTCATGTTCGTATTGGCTTTCGTAAGCGATTCAGCTTCTTCAAGCAGGCTCTTGATGTCTGACGCGAGGTTTTCCCGGTCGCCGATCACCAGCACCTTGACGCCGTTTTGGTGCAGTTCGGCAAGATCGCGCCGGATGAAGAGTTTGAGCAGACCCATGAGGTCGCTCACCTCAGCCTTGGGCCGCGCCCAATTCTCGGAGGAAAAGGCATAGACTGTCAGCCATGGGATGCGCATGTCGCCGGCAGCGCGTACCGTCTCGCGCAGGGCTTCGACCCCTGCCCGGTGCCCGGCGGCGCGCGGCAGGCCCCGCGCTTTCGCCCAGCGTCCGTTGCCATCCATGATGATCGCGATATGCGTCGGCTTCGCCATCCGCTTCTTTCGCCCGCCTGCGCTCTGGGCTCGGTTCAGACCTGCAGGATTTCCGCTTCCTTTTCGCCCAGCAGGCTGTCGATGGAAGCGATCGTGTCGTCCGTCAACTTCTGCACGCGATCGGAATGCACACGGCTGTCGTCCTGACTGATCTCGCCGTCCTTCTCCGCCTTCTTGATGTGCTCCATGCCGTCGCGGCGCACATGCCTAACCGCCACCCTCGCCTGCTCGGCATATTGATGCGCGATCTTCACGAGCTGCTTGCGCCGGTCCTCGGTCAGTTCCGGCAGCGGGATCCTGAGGGTCGTTCCGTCAACGATCGGGTTGAAGCCGAGATTGGATTCCCGGATCGCCCGGTCGACCGCGCCCACCATCTGCTTGTCCCAGACGGAAACGGAGATCATGCGCGGTTCCGGAACGCTGATGGTCGCCACCTGGTTGACCGGCATCGACGTGCCATAGGCATCGACATGGACCGCATCGAGAAGGTTGCCCGAAGCGCGGCCGGTGCGGAGCGATGCCAGATCGTTCTTGTAGGCGTGAATGGCGCCGTCCATGCGCCGCTGCATGTCGCCGAAATCAATGGAGTTGCTCATCTAGACGCCTCCCATACCTGCGCCGGACCCAGGATCGACCGGCTTTCCAAAAATGAAGCCGCTTCCGGCACTATACATCCGACACGACGGTGCATCGGCCTTCACCCCTGAGGATCGCGCCGAAGCCGCCTTTTTCGTGAATGGAATAGACGATTATCGGGATGTTGTTCTCTCGTGCAAGTGCAATCGCCGTCGTGTCCATGACGAGCAGTCCGTCGTTCAGCACCTGCTCGTGGGTGATATGGTCGTAGCGCTTCGCCGACGGATTCTTCTTGGGGTCGTCCGAATAGACGCCGTCGACCTGGGTACCCTTGAAAAGCGCGTCGGCACCGATCTCGGCTGCGCGAAGCGCCGCGGCGGAATCGGTCGTGAAGAACGGATTGCCGGTGCCGCCGGCAAAGATCACCACCTTGCCCGCGTCGATATAGGCCGTCGCCTGACGCTGCGAGAAGCTCTCGCACAATTCAGGCATGGCAATCGCAGAAAGAACAACGGCATCGACGCCGATCTTCACGAGCGAGGTTCTGAGCGCCAGTGAATTGATGACGGTGCCGAGCATGCCCATATGGTCGCCCGTAACGCGGTCGCCCCCCTTCGAGGCGACGGCGACGCCGCGGAAGATATTGCCGCCGCCGATCACCACCGCGACCTCGACGCCCATCTCGCGTGCTTCGGCGATATCGGCCGCGATCCGGTCGACCACGGAAACATCGATGCCGAATCCCTGCTCGCCCATCAATGCTTCGCCGGACGCTTTCAGAAGCACGCGGCTGTAGCGGGGTGTTTCCGGCATGTTTTCCTCGGAACGGTGGAAGGCGGAACCCGGATACACGAAGGGCACCGCGATGTCACGCGATGCCCTCGTGGAACGTGAAGCCTTGAACAGGCCTATTTCTTCACGGCAGCCGCAACCTCGGCGGCGAAGTCGCTCGTTTCGCGCTCGATGCCCTCGCCGAGAGCGAAACGGGTATAGCCGGTGATCGTCGCCGGGGCGCCGATATCCTTCTCCGCTTCCTTCAGCGCCTGCGCGACCGTCAGGTCGGGATTGACCACGAAGGCCTGCTTGAGAAGCACGACCTCCTCGTAGAACTTGCGCATACGGCCCTCGACCATCTTCTCGATGATCGCTTCCGGCTTGCCGGAGGCACGCGCCTGCTCGGAGAAGATCGCCTTCTCGCGGGCGACCGCGGCCGGGTCGATCTCGGCTTCGGTCAGCGCCATCGGCGTCGTCGCCGCGACATGCATCGCGACCTGGCGGCCGAAGGCGCGCGCCTTCGCGGCATCCCCAGCCGTCTCGACGGCAACCAGCACGCCGATCTTGCCGAGATTGTCGGCGGCGGCGTTGTGGATATAGGTTGCCACGGCGCCGGACTTCACCGAAAGCTTCGCCGAGCGACGGAAGCCCATATTCTCGCCGATCGTGCCGACCGCGTCCTTGATCGTCTCGGTCACGTTCTTGCCGGTGCCGGGATAGGCGGCGTTCGCCACCGCTTCGCTCGACCCGTCGGTCGCAAGCGCCACCTGCGCCACATTGCGCACGATGTCCTGGAACGCTTCATTGCGCGCCACGAAGTCGGTCTCGGAATTTACCTCGACCACAACGGCCGAAAGGTCGTCCGCCGCGACGCCGATCAAACCCTCGGCAGCGGTGCGGCCGGCCTTCTTGTCGGCTTTGGCGATACCCTTCTTGCGCAGCCAGTCGACCGCTTCCTCCATATTGCCGCCGGTTTCGGTAAGGGCCGTCTTGCAATCCATCATGCCCGCGCCGGTCATGTCGCGGAGTTCTTTCACCTGTGCAGCGGAAATGCTCATCTTTGCCTCGTCATTCAAATGCGCAAAAGCGCCAGCCATTGTGGGGCGGGCGCCGATGCGACGGGAAATGTTCGGAGCGCGGCGGAACGCGCGCTCCCACGAACCATGAAGCCGCGGAACCCAGATCAGGCGTTCGCGGAACCCTCGGCGCCCTCGCCGGAGGCCGCGGCCTTCGGTTCAGCCGATGCTTCTTCCAGAGCCGGCTCCACGGGAGCCTCTTCGGAAGCGCCGATATCGATACCGAGCGCACCCTGCTGGCGGGCGATGCCGTCGATCGCTGCTTTCGACACCAGATCGCAATAAAGCGAGATGGCGCGAGCGGCGTCGTCATTGCCCGGCACGGCATAGTCGATCTTGTCGGGATCGCAGTTGGAATCGACGATCGCCACGACCGGGATGCCCAGACGCTTGGCTTCCTGGATCGCAATCGCTTCCTTGTTGGTGTCGATCACGAAGATCAGGTCCGGCGTCGAGCCCATGTCCTTGATGCCGCCGAGCGCGCGGTTCAGCTTGTCGCGCTCGCGATCGAGGGTAAGGCGTTCCTTCTTGGTGAAGCCCTGGGCTTCGCCAGCGAGCAATTCGTCAAGCTTGCGCAGGCGCTGGATGGAGTTGGAAATCGTCTTCCAGTTGGTGAGCATGCCGCCCAGCCAGCGTGAATTGACGTAATATTGCGCCGAGCGCTGCGCCGCATCGGCGACCAGTTCGGACGCCTGACGCTTGGTGCCGACGAACAGCACGCGGCCGCCGCCGGCGACCGTGTCGGATATGACCTTCAGCGCCTGGTGCAGCATCGGCACCGTCTGCGAGAGGTCGATGATGTGAACATTGTTGCGGGCGCCGAAGATATAGGGCGCCATCTTCGGGTTCCAGCGGTGAGTCTGGTGGCCGAAGTGAACACCAGCTTCCAGAAGCTGGCGCATGCTGAAATCAGGCAGAGCCATTTAATCGTCCTTTCCGGTTCAAGCCTCCACGGATCCCGACGATTGGAATTTCCAGATCGCCACCGGCGGTCTCCGCCGGATTTCTCCCGGACGAAAACCATGATCCGTGTGTGGAATGAGCGCGCATATAGAGGCTCGGGAAAAGAAACGCAAGCCGTTGGCGCCGGCTGAAGTTCTGGCGTCCCGGCCCTTCTACGCCGCCACGCGACGCCGCTTCGCGATGTAGGGCAGCGCGAACATGTACAGCCCGGTGAACAGCAACAGGAAGAGCGGCAGGAGCGGCGAATAAACCACCCATTTGGGCGGTTCCCCGAGCCCCATGGCGACGAAGTTGCCGATGACGGTCGCCGTAAAGACGATTGCAAGCCAGCGGTGGATCTGGCGAATCCAATTGTTCCAGTTCAACGCATCCTCCTCGGATCGAGATTGTACCGATGATTGGGCGGAACGCGGCCGAGCGGGTAAACCGCCCGGCGGTGCCCTCAATCCATCCGCCCGAGCACCTGCTCCAGATTTGCGAGGAACTGCTGCCACCCGTGCTTGGCGCCGCCATAGGCCTGCTTCTGGTCCGGCCGGAAGCCCTTCTGCTCCATGCGCAACCGCGTGCCGGCATTCGTCGGCGCAAGCGTAAAGGTCACGATGCTCCGCAGATCGTATGCAGCATCCTCGTGCTTGAAATTCCAGGTGTATGCCAGCGTCCTGTTCTGCTCGACCGTCAGGACTTCACAGTCGAGAACGCCGCCCCACTCTCCGCTGAGATTGAAATTGTGACCGACGACAGGCTCGAAGTCGTTCTTCATGAGCCATTCCTCGATCAGGAGCGGTTGCGTAAGCGCGCGCCAGACCTTTTCCGGCGGGAAGGCAATCTCCCGTTCGACGACGAGGGAAAGCCTTTCGGACGATATTTCATTCATTGGTCCATCCTTTTGAGCAGGTCTTCAAGCTTGTCGAACCGGCCTTGCCAGAAATCCGCCATCTGGCTCGACCAGGCGACCAGCGGCGCCAGGGCACCGGGCTGAGGACTGTAGTGCGTCTGACGCCCTTCATGACGGTCGCGCACCAGTCCGGCCTGCTTGAGAACCGCCAGATGTTTCGAGACGGCCGGCTGCGAGATGCCGGCCTCGGCAGTCATTGCCCCGACGGTCTGTTCTCCTCCGCGACAAAGTCGTTCGAAGATGCCCCGGCGGGTCGGATCGGCAAGCGCCCTGAAGAGCGTATCGTGAGTGTCGGTCATTCTGTATCGATAACTCAATGGTTATATGTAAACGTATAACCGTACGGATATATATCCGTCAAGAGCTCATCGCTTCCTGGAAATCGGACTCGGATTCCGCGCGGCGACCTACTGCCTGCACTTGTCCTGATGCGGGTCGAACACGGCGAGATTGACCAGCCTGCCCTTCACGGAGAAGTCGCCGTAGTCCATCCGGAGATCGCGCGTGATGCCGTTGCCGTGCAGCTTGAGCGAGATGGTGTAAGTCGGCAGCATGCCCGTCCCTTTGTCGCCGCTCGTATCGAAATAGGCGATCGTCACCGGCCAATAAGGGTCGTTTTTCAAACTACCGAGAGCGGCATATTCCGGATCGTCCGGTTTCGTTTTCGTCTGCTTGCCGACGACGACGGTCGTGGTCATCACACGATCGGCATCATCCGACCCGTCGAACAGGCTGGTTTCGTAAAAATGCTCTCCCTGCTCGGCCTTGCCGAGCAGTTCGACAAGATGCTGGGTCGGAAACCAGGTGTCCCGCAGCGTCAAATCGGCTTTCTGCGGCTTGGTCAGCTTGACCGTGATACCGTTCGGGCCGCGTATGGCCGTGCCCTTCACTTCCTTGTCCAGATCCTGGTCGACCAGCGACTTCGTCACGAAGCTGAACATCTTGCCGGCACCTTCCTCGAAGGTGGTCGTTTGCTGGTCGGTGAGCCTGGACGTTTCCTCGGTATTGATGCGCGTAACGTAGCGGAAATTCGTGGTGTAGCCTTCGCAGGATGAGCCGCTGAACTCATAGACCATACGGCCGCTCAGGCTGGTGATTCCCGACTTGTCGGTCGCTTTGTCGAGCGCGAGGTCGTAGATCGCCCGGTGCGATGCGAGGAACCGGGCGGAAGCCTGCTGTGCGCCGAACGCACCAAACACGGCGACTGCGATCAGGAATTGGCGAACGACGCCCATACAGGAACTCCGGTGCTGCGGCCCCAGCCGTGAATTTTCGCGAGGCTCGGAAAAAGTCGTGGCGGAAGCGAGGCGGAAAAGATAGGCCTCACGCAACCGGACATTCATTTTTCCAAGGAGGATCAAAAATGGCCGACACCATACAATCACGGCTCGACGCCCATGGCATCGTCCTGCCCAGGCCGGCCGCGCCCGCGGCAAATTACGTGCCTTTCGGCCGCGTCGGCAACCTGCTCTTCATTTCCGGCCAGTTGCCGCTGAAGGACGGCAAGCTCATCTCTACAGGCCTGCTCGGGCGCGATCTCGACGTCGCGGCGGGTCAGGAAGCGGCGAGGCTGTGCGCCATCAATATCCTCGCGCAGGTGCAGGCGGCGCTCGGCGATCTCGAGCAATTGAAGAGCGTGCCGAGGATTTCGGTCCTCGTCGCCTCGACGCCGGATTTCACCGATCAGCATCTCATTGGCAACGGGGCTTCCGACCTTCTGGCTGCCATCCTTGGCGAACGCGGCAAGCATTCGCGGGTCGCCGTCGGAATGGCCTCGCTGCCGCTCAACGCGTCGGTCGAGGTCGAATCCATCATCGAGGCCAAGTGATTCCATGATTGCCATTCCCTGGCTTAAGGAACGGCCCGTCGCACATCGCGGCCTTCACGATCTCAACAAAACCTGTTGGGAAAACACGTTGTCGGCTTTCCGCGAGGCGGTACGCCACAATTACGCGATCGAGTGCGACGTGCACCTTTCACGCGACGGCGTCCCGGTCGTCTTCCATGACGACGATCTGAAGTGTCTGACCGGCCGCGCCGGGCGGCCCTGCGACTACCCCGTCGCCGAGCTTGTCGCGATGAAGGTCGGCACGAGCAACGACACCATCCCTACCCTTGCGGAGATGCTGAAAACGGTCGCCGGCAAGGTGCCGCTGGTCATCGAACTCAAGGGCACGGAAGGCAAGGATGACGGCCTTGTCGCCAAGGTCGCCGGGCTGCTCGCCGGCTACAAGGGCAAGGCCTCCATCATGTCCTTCGATCATTGGCTGATCCGGCAGTTCCCCAAGGATGCACCGGGCATACCTGCCGGCCTGACCGCGCTCGGCCAGACGGACAAGGACATCGAAGGACATTTCGCCATGCTGGCTTATGACCTTTCCTTCGTTTCCTATTGTCTGGCCGACATGCCGAACCGCTTCGTCAGCCTCATACGGGAAGAACTCTCCATGCCGGTGATAAGCTGGACGGTGCGTGATCAGGCAGCCGCCGACCTCACCTTCAAATATGCCGACCAGATGACCTTCGAAGGATTTATTCCCGAGGTGGCGACCGTCTGAAGGCGGCGCGCCACCTTGCAAGGATGCCCAAGCGGCGTATCTAATCCGGCATGACGCAGAACTTGAACGGGGCCAGGGAGGGTGAAGGGGAATTCACCCTCCGTGTCGCGACCGAACTTTCTTCCTTCACCGACGTTGAATGGAATCGGCTCCGCGGGACTTCGCGAGACGATACGGAAAGTGGTTATAACCCTTTCATATCGCTGGCTTTCCTGAAGACTTTGGAAGAGACGGGCTGCGCGACGCGCCGTACCGGATGGATGGCGCAGCATCTTCGTCTCGAATCGCCTGACGGCCGGCTGATCGGCGCGGTGCCGTGCTATCTGAAATCGCACAGCCAGGGCGAATATGTCTTCGATTATGGCTGGGCCGACGCATTCGAGCGCGCCGGCGGCACCTACTATCCGAAGCTGCAAATCTCCGTGCCGTTCACACCGGTCACCGGGCCGCGCCTGCTGGTCGATCGCTCGATCGATCCCGCAAGCGGCCGGGCGGCGCTCGTTGCGGGGGTGAAGGTACTGACCGAACGGCTCGGCGTCTCCTCCGCCCATGTCACCTTCGCCATGGAGGCCGATGTTTCGGCGCTGGAAGATGCCGGCTTCCTGTTGCGAACGGATCAGCAGTTCCACTTCATCAACGAGGGCTATTCGAGCTACGACGATTTCCTCGCCTCGCTCGCCTCGCGCAAAAGGAAAGCGCTTAAGAAAGAGAGACGCGAGGCGATCGCGGAAGGCATCACGATCGATCGACTGACGGGGAAAGAACTCACCGAGCGCGTCTGGGACGATTTCTTTTCTTTCTACATGGATACCGGCAGCCGCAAATGGGGCCGCCCGTACCTCAATCGCAAATTCTTCTCGCTGATCGGCGAGCGCATGGCCGACGATGTCCTGCTCGTCATGGCCAAGAGAAACGGCCGCTACGTCGCCGGCGCCATCAATTTTATCGGCTCGGACAGGCTCTTCGGCCGCAACTGGGGCTGCATCGAGGACCACCCCTTCCTGCATTTCGAGGTCTGCTATCACCAGGCCATAGAATTCGCGATCGAGCGCGGCCTGAAGATCGTCGAGGCCGGCGCTCAGGGCCAGCACAAGCTGGCACGCGGCTATATGCCGGTCACCACCACCTCGGCCCACTACATACCGCATAAGGGCTTCAGGGATGCGGTCGCCGACTATCTTGAGCGCGAGCGTCGCGAGGTGGCCCATACGGGCGAAATTCTTGGCCAGCACGGCCCGTTTCGCAAAGGGGATGCCTCGGTCAGTGGACCAGCGTCCTCGAAAACAGATTGATGACAACCACGCCGGCCAGGATCAGCGCCATGCCGGTGAGCGCGGGGATATCGAGCGCCTGCCTGAACCACAGCCAGCCGATCGCGGTCACCAGCAGGATGCCGACGCCGCTCCAAAGCGCGTAGACCACGCCGACCGGCATGGTGCGCAGCACGAGCGCAAGGAAATAGAAGGCAAAGCCGTACCCGACGACCACCACAAGCGACGGAGCCACGCGGGTAAATCCCTGCGTCTCCTTCAGCGCCGTGGTCGCCACCACCTCGAATATGACGGCGATCGTCAGGTAGAGATAGTTCCACAGCATCTTGTAGCCCTTGATTCGCCGCCATCGGCGGGGCGATGATGCGCCGGATCGGCATGAGAGGACAATGATGGGCTACGACAACGACAACATCTTCGCCAAAATCCTGCGCGGCGAAATCCCTTCGCACAAGATTTGCGAGGACGACGGGACCTATGCCTTCATGGATATCATGCCGCGCGGCCCCGGCCACTCGCTCGTCATCCCGAAGAAGCCGGCGCGCAACATCCTCGATGTCGATCCGGCGAGCCTCGCCGTTGTCATGCGCACGGTGCAGAGGGTCGGGCGCGCAGCCATGAAGGCCTTCGATGCGCCGGGCCTGACGATCCAGCAGTTCAACGAAGCGGAAGGCGGACAGGTCGTGTTCCACCTGCACGTCCACGTCATTCCGCGCTTCGCCGGCATCGCGCTGAAGCCGCCGGCCGGCCCCATGGAAGACCCGAAAGTCCTCGCCGAAAACGCTGCGAAGATAAGCGCCGCGCTGGAAGCCGGATGACTCCCGCTGCCTCTCGCCGATCAACCCATCTTCTTTCAGATGCCGAAAGTCCCCATGGCTTTCGGCCCTTTTCTGCCTTAATTTAGACGCTTGCCAAGCCCTTCAAACATTACATGAATTTAATGAAATCGGCAGATTCCTGCCGCATTTGAGGCGAAGCTACCCCCGCATTCACGACCTTTTTCACGCGGAAACAAATCATTTCCGCGCGTGGGTTTTTTGCAGCAAGAAGGGATTTTTCGTATGCGAACCGCCTTTTCTCCGCTCGGATTTGTGGTTCTCACCAGTGGGCTGGCGCTTGCGGCTTCCGGTGCCCTGGCCGATCAGGCTTCCCCGCCGAATGCTCCTACCGGTGTGTGGCTGACTACTGACTATCCCGCCATCACCGAGCAGATCGGCAAGTCCTTCACCATGGACCTTTCGCTCGAAAACCACGGCATGCCGCCCGAACGGGTCCAGCTTTCGCTCGAAGGCGTGCCGCAGGGCTGGAACTACGAGTTCGAAGGCGGCGGGAAGCCCGTGAGGGCCGCCATGGTTGGCCCGGGCGACACGCGCTCGCTCACGCTCAAGGTGACGCCGCCGAAGGACGCGGAAACCAAGACCTATACGCTGAACCTGTTAGGTACCGCCGCCGACAACAAGCTTTCCGTGCCGATCAGCGTGACGCTCGCGCCGCCCACTCCCGCTTCGCTCAAGCTTGAATCGAAACTGCCGGCGCTGCGCGGCCCTGCAAGCTCGAATTTCGACTATGACCTTACCATCAAGAACGACAGCCCGTCCGATGTGACGGTCAATCTCGCGGCACGGACACCTCCTGGCTTCAACGCCACCTTCAAGGAGCAGTACGGCTCGCAGGAGCTCACTTCCATTCCCATCAAGGCTAATGAATCGAAGACGGTGAAGCTTTCCGTCAAGCCGCCGCAGGACGTTCCGGCCGGCAAATACACTGTGGAGGCCGCCACCAGCACCGGCAAGATCGAAGCACAGACCCCACTGCTGCTCGACATCACCGGTCAGCCCAAGCTGGCGCTCGACGGACCGAGCGGCATGCTTTCCGGCTCCGCTGTAGCTGGCAAGGAGCACTCCTTCACCTTCACTGTCAACAACACGGGCGGTGCGCCGGCGACGGACGTAAAGCTCTCGGCCAATGCGCCTTCCGGCTGGAAGATCGACTTCTCCCCGGACAAGATCGAGCAGATCGCCCCCGGCGGCAAGGCCGAAGCGCAGATGCGGATCACGCCTGCTTCGAACGCCATCGCCGGCGATTATTCCGTCAACGTCGATTCGAACAGCAAAGGTGCCTCGGACGACCTGAAGTTCCGCGTTACCGTCGAGACCTCGACCGAATGGGGCCTTGCGGGCCTCGGCATTATCGGCATCGCCGTTCTCGTGATGGCCGGCGCCGTCACAAGGTACGGCCGCAGATGAGCGCGCCGGTAGTCGAGGCGAATGGCCTCACCAAGCGGTACGGCTCGACCGTCGCCGTCAATGGGCTCGACCTCAGGATTGAAGCGGGCGAGGTGTTCGGGTTGCTCGGTCCAAACGGGTCGGGCAAGACGACGACGATCCTCATGCTGCTCGGCCTCACCGAACCGTCTTCAGGCACGGTCCGCGTCTTCGGCCACGATCCGCTGCGCGACCCTCTCGCGGTCAAGCGGGAAGTCGGCTACATGCCCGACGCGGTGGGCTTCTATGATCAGCTCACCGCTCGCGAGAATCTGCGCTACATCGCCAAGCTTTCCGGCATCCCGGAAAACGAACGCGAGGCTCGCATCGAGCAGGCCTTGCAGCGTGTCCGGCTCGCCAAGGTTGCCGACAGGCGGGTGAAGACCTTCTCGCGCGGCATGCGCCAGCGACTCGGGCTGGCGGAACTCGTCGCCAAGGGCAGCCGGCTTGCCATCCTTGACGAGCCGACCTCCGGTCTCGATCCGCAATCGACGCAGGAACTCCTCCAGCTCATTTCGTCCTTCGCCAGGGGCGGCATGACCGTTATCCTTTCCTCCCACCTGCTCTCCATGGTGCAGTCGGTTTGCGACCGGGTCGCGCTTTTCCGCGAAGGCAAGGCTGGCCTCGTCGGCACCGTGCCGGACATCGCCGGCAAGGTGCTGGGCGGCATCTGCATCATCGATCTCGAAGCGGAGGGCGTGGATCCCGAAAAGGTGATGACGCCGATCAAAGGCGTAAGACGGGTGACGCGAAAGAAGAACGGAGCCGTCCAGATCGACGCCGACGGCGATCTCCGCCCGGAAATTTCGAAGGCTATCATTGCCGCCGGTGGATCGCTGAAAAGCCTCTCGATGAGCCAGTCCAGCCTCGATGACGTCTATGTCCGCTATTTCGAGACGGACGAGAACAGGGAGATGGCCGATGCGGCGTAAGGGTTCCGCCCTCGCGGGCATGTCCACCATCGCGTGGAAGGAAGCGGCCGACCATTTCTCCTCGGCGCGGTTCCACTTCGTCATGCTTCTGGTGCTTCTCACCGCTTTCGGCAGCGTCTATGGCGCCATCGGCCAGATCAAGAACACGATCGGCCAGGACCCGTTCCTGTTCCTGCGCCTGCTCACGACGGCAAAGGATCCGGTGCCGTCCTTCGTGGCGTTCCTCGGCTTCCTTCTTCCGCTCGTCTCGATCGCGCTCGCCTTCGATTCGGTGAACGGTGAATACAGCCGCCGGACGATGAGCCGCATCCTGGCGCAGCCGATCTATCGCGATGCGCTTCTGTTCGGGAAATTCCTCGGCGGCATGATCGTGCTTGCGCTCTGCCTGCTGACGCTGTGGCTGCTGATGACCGGGCTCGGCATCTTGACCCTCGGCCTGCCGCCGAGCGGACCGGAGATCGCGCGCGGCCTTGCCTTCCTCGTCGCATGCCTTGCCTATGCCGGTGTGTGGCTGGCGCTGGCGCTCCTTTTCTCAACGATCTTCCGGCAGGCGGCGACTTCGGCACTTGCGGCGCTGGCGCTGTGGCTGGTCTTCGCCATCTTCTGGGGCATGATCGCGCATGCGCTGACGATCGCGCTGGCTCCGATCGATCCGACCAACCCGATGACGCTGGTCAACGCTGTGGAGATGCAGAGCGCGCTTGCCCGCATCTCGCCGAACACGCTCTTCTCGGAGACGGCGCAGGCGCTTCTCAGCCCCCAGACCCGTTCACTGGGCCTGGTCTTCATGGACCAGATGGAGGGCGCGATACCCGGCGCTCCCCTGCCCTTCGCGCAGAGCGCGCTGCTCATCTGGCCGCAGCTTTCCGGCATGGTGGCGGCCATGCTTCTGATCTTCACTGGCGCTTACGTTACCTTCCAGCGTCAGGAAGTGCGGGCATAGCGGCGGAGCGGTATGGGCGTGACGGGCGGGCGTTCTAACCCGTACCGCTCAACTGCCGCTAGCCTGCCCCTCCTCTCCCCGGTCTCAACACCAACAGGGAGAGGAGGGGTTTGCCTTTCAAAAAGGCAATCGGCTCATGATGCCGCCAGCAGGCTGGCATTGCCGCCGGCGGCCGTCGTATCGACGCAAATGGCGCGCTCGTGGATATAGGCTATCGGATTGATCTTCTCACTGACGATGCCGACGATCGGGCCGGGCCGCGAAGCCAGCGCTCGACGGAGCTGGCGCAGCGTCTCCGCATCGCCCGAAAAGGCGACGAGATCGACGGCCAGTTCGCGAAGGCCTTCCGGCTCCACCATGCCGTCGACGGCCGCAAGCGGCAGGCCCTTTCCCGTCAGCGAGACAAGCGCCTTCACAGCCTCCGGCGCAACGGCAAGAACCGCGTTGCCGGCGGCGAGCGCCTGTACGACCTGTGCGAGCAGCATATCGGCATCGGGACCGAGGCAGAGCACACGGCCACGCGGCGCGGTCACCAGCGTATTGGCCTCTCCGGTCGGCCCGGGTAGATCGACCGCGCCATATTCGACCACCGCGGAAGCGGCCATCGCCGCGACAGCCTTCCCACGGACGAGCTTGCGCAGCGCCGGGATGCGGTCCTCGCGCCGCGCCCATTCGCCCTTCGCGTCGGAACGAAACCGTGCCGCAAGCTCGCCCGTCGCCACGACGGGTGCACCCGTAGGGGCGGCACCGGCCGAGGCATTCGCGGATTTCCGGAACCGACGCAGATAGTTCGGGCCACCGGCCTTCGGCCCGGTGCCGGAAAGCCCCTCTCCCCCAAAAGGCTGCGAACCGACCACCGCGCCGATCTGGTTGCGGTTCACATAGATGTTGCCGGCATGGACGGCATCGACCACGCGCTGCACGCGTGCATCGATGCGCGTATGGAGGCCGAAGGTCAGGCCGTAGCCCTTCTTGTTGATGTCGGCGATGATGCTGTCGATCTTCTCCGGCTCGTAGGTGGCGAGGTGAAGGACGGGTCCGAACACCTCGCGCTCCATCTCGCCGATCCCTGAAACCCGGAAGATGCTCGGGCTGGCGAAGCGGCCGCGGGGCGGCGTATCGAGCTTCCCGACCAGCCGGCCCTCCTTCTCCATCTTTTCGCTGTAAGCCGAAATCAACTGCTTCGCGTCGTCGTCGATCACCGGCCCGACGTCCGTCTCGATATCGGATGGATCGCCGACGGTCAGCACCGCGAGCGCGCCGGTCAGCATCTTCGTCACCTTGGGCGCGACATCGTCCTGCAAATAGAGCACGCGCAGCGCCGAGCAGCGCTGACCGGCGCTCTGGAAGGCGGAGGCGATCACGTCGCGCACCACCTGTTCCGGCAAGGCGGTCGAATCGACGATCATCGCATTCAACCCGCCGGTCTCGGCGATCAGCATCGCGTCTGGTGCGGCGGTTTCAGCAAGTTGGCGCTCGATCGCCTTCGCCACCTCCGTCGAACCGGTAAAGCAGACGCCCGCGATGCGCGGGTCGGCCGCTAGCGGCGCGCCGACCGACGGGCCGTCGCCCGGCAAGAGCTGGATGATGTCTTCCGGCACGCCCGCTTGCCGCATCAGTTCGACAGCGCGGACCGCAATCAGCGGCGTCTGCTCCGCAGGCTTTGCGATGACGGCATTACCCGTCACAAGCGCAGCCGCGATCTGTCCGGTGAAGATCGCCAGCGGAAAATTCCACGGTGAGATGCAGGCAATCACGCCGCGCGGCACCGTGTCGGCTTCGGCAAGGTTGGCCTGACCGGCGTAATAGCGCAGGAAATCGACCGCTTCGCGCACTTCCGCCACGCCGTCCATCAGCGTCTTGCCGGCTTCCCGCGCGGCAAGGGCGAAAAACTCGACGGAATTTTCCTCATAGAGGTCAGCGATACGGAGCAGGATCGCTGCGCGATCCCCGACGGGGCGTGCAGCCCATTCCGGTTGCGCAGCGACTGCCAGACCTACCGCCTCATACACCTGCCGCTCATCGGTGTTTGTGACTTCCCCGACCGCCTCGGATGGATCGGCGGGATTGAGCACCGGCAACGCCCTGCCTCCGCCCTTCGCCCGCGTCATCGGCTTTGCCTGCCAGCGATGCGGCGCGGCGAACTTCTTCCGCGCCTTGTCGATGGAAACGATGGTGTCCGGATCGGTAATGTCCCAGCCTCTCGAATTGCCTCGCTGGGGTTCGAAGATCGCGGTGGGCTCCGGTATGGCCGGGTTCGCCGCCGGTCCTTGTGTCCCGACGATCGCCAGCGGGTCGCGCGCGATCTCTTCAGGGCTGACGTCCTGATCGACGATCTGGTGGACGAAGGAGGAATTCGCGCCGTTCTCCAGAAGCCGCCGCACCAGATAGGCGAGCAGATCCTCGTGTGCGCCTACCGGCGCATAGATGCGGCAGCGCGTGCCTTCCGCCTTGCGCACGGCCTCGTGCAGCGCCTCGCCCATGCCGTGCAGCCGCTGGAACTCGAAACGGTCGCGGTCGGCACCCGCAAGTTCCAGCACGGCCGCCACCGTATGGGCGTTGTGCGTGGCGAATTGCGGATAGATGCGATCCGTCATGGAAAGTAGCTTCTTCGCGCAGGCGAGATAGGAAACGTCGGTGCTCGCCTTGCGCGTGAACACAGGATAGCCGGCGAGCCCCATCGTCTGGGCGCGCTTGATCTCGGTATCCCAGTAGGCGCCTTTCACCAGCCTCACCATTATGCGGCGGTCGAGTTTTTCCGCGAGCGCATGAAGCCAGTCGAGTACGAACGGCGCGCGCCTTCCATAGGCCTGCACAACGACGCCAAACCCATCCCAGCCGGCGAGCGACGGGCTCGCCAGCACCTCCTCGATCACATCGAGCGAGAGGTCGAGCCGGTCGGCTTCCTCGGCATCGATATTGAGGCCCATGCGGGCGCCCCTCGCCGCCTCCGCCAATTCGAGCAGCCGTGCGGTCATGACCGGCAGCATTTTCTCCTTCTGCGTCGCCTCGTAGCGCGGATGGATCGCCGACAGCTTCACGGAGATACCGGGATTGCGGCGGATATCGTCGCTCGTCGCGGACGGCTTCAGCGACGCGATCGCGTCAGCATAGGCCTTGTGGTAGCGCAACGCGTCCGCCTCCGTGCGGGCCGCCTCGCCCAGCATGTCGTAGGAATAGCTGTAGCCCTTGGCGAGAAGCGGTCTGCCCCGCTTCAGCGCCTCGCCGACGGTGCGGCCGAGCACGAACTGCTCGCCCATTTCGCGCATCGCGGCGGCCACCGCCTTGCGGATCACCGGTTCCCCGAGGCGGCGGACCATATTGCGCAGCGTGCGCTCGATCGTGCCGTCGCCCTCCTCCAGCACGCGGCCGGTCAGCATCAGGGCCCAGGTCGAAGCGTTGACGAAAATCGACGTCGATTCGCCTGAATGCGCCGACCAGTCATGCGGCGCGATCTTGTCACGGATCAGGTCGTCCATCGTCTCCGCGTCCGGCACCCGAAGCAGCGCCTCCGCCAGGCACATCAGCGCCACGCCCTCCGTGGTCGAAAGGCCGTATTCGGAGAGAAAGATTTCCATGAGTTGTGGATCGGCCGATTTGCGCACCTGTTCGACCAGCCGGACAGCCTTCGCCGATATCGCCCCACGCTCCTCGTTCGAAAGGCCCGTGGAGGCGGAAAGCCGCTTCAACGTATCCGCCTCGTGAGCGAGATAGTGGGCGCGCATTTCCGCGCGGATTTTGTCGAGACTGGCGGATTTCGGGGCCGGTCGTTCGGCAAGAGAAGGCATGGCGCTGCACTCCGGAAGCGAGATTTCGCAACCATATCACGCCGAGATGATGGTTCGCGGGCCGAAATACGAGACAAAACGCGCCGGTTTCGCTATTCAATGCCGTTTCAACAGCCCATCTAGAACGCACTCTACCCTATGGCAGACCAACTGGATCGTATCGACCGAAAAATCCTGTCCTCTCTCCAGAAGGACGGCCGCCTCTCCATGGCCGAACTCGCGAATGCCGTCGGCCTGTCGAAGACGCCTGTCGCGGTTCGCGTCCGCCGGCTGGAAAAGGATGGCTACATCCTGGGCTACACCGCACTGGTCGATCACGACCGGCTCGGCGAAGGGCATATCGCCTTCGTGCAGGTGAAGCTTTCCGACACGCGTTCCGCCGCGCTCGAAGCCTTCAACAAGGCTGTCCTGAAAGTGCCTGAAATCGAGCAATGCCACATGATCGCGTCGAGCTTCGACTACCTGCTCAAGGTCCGGACGAAGGACATAGCGGCCTACCGGCGCATCCTCGGCGAGCGCATCTCCGCCCTGCCCCATGTCGCGCAGACATCGACCTTCGTGGCGATGGAGACGGTGAAGGACAGGTAGGCGACTCGGAATCGGCGTCGTTTCAGGTATTCACGCCAAGCTCCGCCAATCGTTCCACGCAGGACTCTTCCGCATGGTCGAGTTCGGCAAGCGTCTCCTCGAGGTCGCGGCGTTTCTGGCGGAGATCTTCGCGCTTCTCCTCGATACGCCTGATCATCAGCTTGATCTGCCCGACCTCGCCCGGCGGTTCCTTGTACATCTGGACGATCTCACGAATCTCGGCGATGGAGAAGCCGAGCCGCTTACCGCGCAATATCTGCCGGACAAGCTGGCGGTCGGACGGCCGGAAGAGCCGAGTTCGCCCTCGCCGCACAGGATGGATCAGCCCCTCGTCCTCGTAGAAACGGAGAGTCCGCGTCGAGATGTCGAACTCGCGGGTGAGTTCGGTGATCGAATAATATTCCCGCATCGGTCTGCCTTGAATCTTTTGGAAATCTGGCACGGCATTTACGTAAAAGTCAATTGCGCCCGTTCAGTCCGATGCGTTTTGCCAGAGTGCGATGGCGAGGCCGGCGAGCACCAGAACGAGTCCGGCTGCATCAGTGGCCGTATAGGGCGCGTCGAGGAACAGCGCGCTGAGCCCGACGGCAAGCATCGGGCTCAGACCCAGGAAAGCTGCGACATTCGAGGCCGGCAAAGCCGAGAGAGCGTGCAGCCATAATATGTAGCCAACACCGCTGGAGGCGCCGATAAAGGCGATGGCGGCCCAGCCCCCCGCGCTGAACCCGGACCAGCCGGAGAACAGTCCCTCGAAGAACGAAGGGGTGAGAAGAAAGACGACCGCAGCGGCCATGGCTGTAAAACTCACCGCCACCGTAGGATTGCGCTGAAGATACGGGCGATAGCCCACCGAGCAGACAGCGCCTATGATCGCGCTCAATAAGGCGGCACCGGCGCCGACCCATTGGCTCGCATTCCCGTCGTGGAAATCCAGCAGGGTTCCAACCGAAAGCGCCACACCCACAATCGTCATGGCGATGCCGGTCGACCCACGCCAAGTGAAACGTTCCCGGCCAATTGCGACAGCGAAGATCATCGTGAGGATCGGGAACGTAGCGAAAATGAGCGTTGTCCGCCCGGGATCAAGCTTCTGGAGAGAGATATTGAGAAAAAGGATGAGCAGTCCGAATTGCCCCATGCCAAGCAATCCGATCGGCATGATGTCGGCCCGCCGCAGCGCCGGTAGCCGTCGCGCGGCAATGGGCAGGATGATGAAGAGCGCGATCAGGTAGCGGAACAGCGCCAGCGAAGCTGGCCCCGCCTCGGTGACGACGAAATGGGTCACGAAAGTCGCGGCGCCGACCTGCAGCCCGGCAAACGCGGCTGCCATGAGCGCCAGGGTGCGTCCGCTGTTCAACTTCCAGCGTACCACCAGGTCGCCAGGCCGAGGAAGGAGAAGAAGCCGGTCACGTCGGTCACCGTGGTCACGAAGATACCCGACGAAATCGCCGGGTCTGCGCCGATGCGGTGCAGGACGAGCGGAATCAGGATGCCGCCGAGCGCGGCGGCCAGCATGTTGATGATCATGGCCATTCCGATCAGCCCGCCTATGTCGTAGCTGCCGAACCAGAGCCAGGCCGTTCCACCGACCAGAAGTGCGAAGACAAGCCCGTTGATGGAACCGACGACCAGTTCACGGCGGATGATACGGCCGGCATTGTAGATATCGATATCCCGCGTCGCGAGCGCGCGGACCGTCACGGTCATCGTCTGCGTCGCAGCGTTGCCGCCCATCCCCGCCACGATCGGCATCAGGACAGCGAGCGCCACGACCTTCTGGATCGTCTCGTCGAAAAGCCCGATGACGGAAGCCGCCAGATAGGCGGTCAGGAGATTGACCGCCAGCCAGGGCACGCGCGAACGCGAGGTCCTGAGGATCGTGTCGGAGAGTTCCTCATCACCGACGCCACCCATGCGCATCAGATCTTCCTCGGCCTCTTCCTGGATGACGTCGACCACGTCATCGATGGTGAGGATGCCGACCAGCCTTTCGTTCTCGTCTACGACGGCCGCCGAGAGAAGGTCGTATTGCTCGAATTCGCGCGCCGCCTCTTCCTGGTCCATGGTTGCCGGAATGGCGTGCCGCGTCTCGTGCATCACCTCCTCGATCTTGGTGGTGCGCCTGGAGCGCAGGATACGGTCGAGGTCGACGGCGCCAAGCAGGCGGAAGGTCGGGTCGATGACGAATATCTGCGAGAAGCTGTCCGGCAGGTTCTTGTCCTCGCGCATGTAGTCGATCGTCTGGCCGACGGTCCAGAATGGCGGCACGGCGACGAACTCGGTCTGCATGCGCCGGCCGGCCGTCTCTTCCGGATAGTCCAGCGCACGCCTCAGCCTGATGCGCTCGGTGAACGGAAGCTGCGCCAGGATCTCGTCTCGATCCTGCTGGTCGAGGTCTTCGAGGATATAGACCGCGTCGTCGGAATCCATCTCCTGGACGGCCTGCGCGATCTGCGCATTGGGGAGATTGTCGACGATGTCGGACCGGATCGCGCCGTCCACCTCGGTCAGCGCGGCGAAGTCGAAATCCTCGCCCATCAGCCCGACGAGCATCCGGCGCTCTTCGGGCTGCAATGCCTCGATCAGGTCGCCGACTTCGGATTCATGGAGCGAGCCGACTTCATTGCGCAGGACATCCCTGTCGCTAGTGGCGATGGCTTCCTCCACCCGCGAGACGAAGTCGCCACGGATGACGCCTTCCTCGTCGTAGATGTCGGCGGCAGGATCGGCGGGGGATTCGGACGGTAGACGTTCGTCGACTTCGCTCAACGGCGCCTCCTTGTCCGGTGTTGATGGTTCAATTCATGGCGGCACGTCTAGCGCGACCGGGCGGCGCAGCACAACAGCAATTCACCGGCGGATTCGTCGTATGCGGTATTCCAATGCCGCTTCTATTCTTCCTCGCGCCCGAAGGCTTTGCGAAGTTCGCCCTTCGCGTCCTCCAGCACTTTCTTCCGTTCGGCCGGAAGGTTCTTGCCGGCGCGATTGATGTAGAAGGTCAGCATCGACATCGCCGACTGGTAGGGCGAGCCCTTGCGGCGATGACTTTCCTCCGCCGAATGCTTCAGCGACCGCGCGATCTTTGCCGGATCGTCGGATTCAAAGATATGCTCCTCGAGGTCGAGCGCGTCGGAATGCTCCGTCACCTCCGCCGACCATTTCTTCCGACTGGTAGCCATGGCAGCCTCCTTCTCTGCCCTTCCAAGCCTCAAGGCCATTCGATGGTTCCGCCGAAGAGGTCAAAATCGGACAGTTCTTTTCGGAGCGTGGCCGGGTGCTCAAATAAGGTCAAACGCGCCCTTGTGTGCGCATAGGCTATTTGCTAAATGCGCCGGGCCGGTTCGGACCGGTCAATCCCCTGACGTGCGGTCGTGGCGGAATTGGTAGACGCGCAGCGTTGAGGTCGCTGTGGGGCAACCCGTGGAAGTTCGAGTCTTCTCGACCGCACCATCTTCTCGAACGCCGCTTGCAAGGCGTTGTTTTCCCGACAAAATCCCAGACGCACTACCTGGCCGCCGGCGAGGCGCGGGCATTCACGTTCTGCGTCCAGTCCACTGACGGGTCCCAGGCCGGTGATCCCGACCGTATTTCACCCTGCAGGGTGATTGCCTGTCAGGCCGAAAACCCCACGATGGCGATATGGGGTACCCTCGGAATGGCGCTGCTCATAACGCTCATACTGCTGATGAATCTTCCGTCGGACGATACATTTTCGTGTGCCCCGGAGACACATTTCCCGATCACCGGCCTCAGGGGTTGAAATGCAGAAAACGATAAAACGTACAGTCACGTTCTCGAAATGGGTACGTAATACAGGCGTTTTGGTGCTGGCACTACTTTGCGGCGCTATTTACTTTGGGCAGAAAGATCACGCGAATTCTGCACCAGGCGTCAATCAGTGCATCAAGATTGGCTGGAGTAACCGGAACTCCAGGACGATCGACATAAACAATAGCTGCAACTTTCGAATTGCGATCCAGATTTGCGGCTTCAACTCCGGCGGAAACGTCGATTGCAGGGAAGACAACTGGCCGATATTGACGACAGCCAATCCCGGCAGGACCGAAGTTGGCGCGCGCGATATTCCGCGCGGGAGCCCGCTCAAATTCGGCGCATGCCGCGGCGTCATGGGAGGCGCCACCACTGGCGTATCCGGGGATAATTTCACAAAGTGGAAGTTTGTCCCGCAGCAACAGACGGTTGTATTCAATTGTCGATATTGATCGGGTGCGATCTTCGGAAAAGGAAACTTTCCACGGCAATCGTTGGTGTCCGGTGAAGCCGCGGGACGTACTCGAAAGAGCAACGGGGCGATAAGGCAAATCGCCCGTACAGCTGCGTCAGGCTCTGGACACTTCTTCAGAATTGGAAATCTCTCGTTCCCTGGGCTACGCAGGACGCAGCCGGATTCGGGGGACCCTCATGGCCAAGACAGTCAGCACCTTCATCCTCGTCGCTTTCCTTACGGCCCTCCTGATGGCGCTTTCCATCGCGGTAATGCGGCATGGAGACCCATTCGGCGCGCTTGGCATCAGGCGGCTGGACGGGCTTGCCAGCGCCGCGACCTTCATTCCGCTCGCCGCGCTCTATTTCTTCGGCGTCGCCCTGCTGATGATCCTGCCGCTGCGCGCCGCATCGTTCGTGCTCGTCAACGGCGTCGAGACGGTCTATCTCGCGGTTGTCGTTCTCTTCGCGACCATCGTCGGGTGTCTTCTCGCACGAATGGCGTTCGGCCAGATCAACGCCTATCGGGTGCTTCTCGACTGGCAGTTCGTATTCGTCCTTGCCGTAGTTGTCTGCCACGCAATTCTCAACGAATTGCGCCGTAATGTCCTGATGAGGACGCTCGTGCTCGTCGCAAGCATTGCCGCGACGCTCGCCTGCCTGTTCTGGACTTTCCGGCTCTAGGGCGAGCGCAACCGGACAGATTCCCGGGCCATCTTCCTTTTTCCGCTCTGATTTCCTACCTTGCCGCTGTCGGCCGGCAGGATGCGCTTTTCATCTCGCGCAACCTGACAACATGAACGGGTTGGATTTGCCTCTGCGACCGGACAAACCTGCGAAGCACAATGGAGACGAGATCGCTTCGCCTCGGAGCGCTGTGAGGCAGTTTGCGTACGGCCTCTGGCTGGTTGTCCTCTGTTTCGCCGTACTATCCTTATCGTCGCCCCGAAATTTCCAGCCGATCTCTTCCGGTGCCCCGGCAATCAGTTCCTCGCCGGCCGAGTTCGTGGCGATCACACGCACGGCGGCTCTGTACGATTTGGGGCGGAGCCCGGGGGCCGCCTACGTATGGCGCTCGGAAAAACAGAAGCACCACGTTCCCTCGCACGCGGATGGCGCCGTTCTCACCGCGATCCCGCGCCGGATCGCAGAGCGCCTGTTTGATCCCGAAAGCACGCTCGCCCCGGCGATAGTGGCGCTTCGTCCATCCCGGGCTTTCGACGCCCAGGCTCCTCCCGTCGACTGCTGACCGCCCTTCAGCGGGACACGCATCACAAACGTCAATCCACGCTCCGGCACCCCGGACGGCTGCGCAATCACGCGGCGTACCGGGCGAACGCCGGCATGCAAGCAGTCAGGACCAGTTCAATGGACGAAAAGAAAGATGATCACGTCGTGTTCTCTTCCTCATGGTTGGGGAACATCGCCATAATCTTGGTGGTGGTGCTTATCCTTGGTGCGGCATTTGCCTACAAGGAGTTCTTCTAGCAGCCAATCGACGGAGACGCCGGAGGTAACTCCGGCGTCTTCCCATGGAGGGACAAGCGGGGAGGACTGCCTATTCTGGACCTTGCCGCCGCGGCGTCTTATCTTTGCGGAACCGACAGGATTCCCATGACAGAACGCAGCCAGCTTTCCGCCTCGCTACGCCCCTCCATCCCCTCGCCGCCGGTCGAATGGCGGATCGAGCCGGGATTGACGCAGTATGAAACGGCGCTCGCCTTCATGGAGGCGCGCGCAGGCGCGATCCGCGAAGGCACGGCTGGCGAACTCGTCTGGTTGGTCGAGCACCCGCCGCTCTATACCGCCGGCACCAGCGCCAAGCCGGACGATCTGATCGAGCCGGACCGCTTCCCGGTCTTTGAAGCCGGCCGCGGCGGCGAATACACCTATCATGGGCCCGGCCAGCGGGTCGCCTATGTCATGCTCGATCTGAAACGCCGCAAGGAGGACGTACGCGCCTTCGTCGCGGCGCTGGAAGACTGGATCATCGGCGCCCTCGGCCGCTTCAATGTGAAGGGCGAACGGCGCGACGACCGCATCGGCGTATGGGTCGTGCGGCCGGATCGTCCATCGTTGCCCGACGGGCACCCGGCCGAAGACAAGATCGCGGCGATCGGCATTCGACTGCGCCGCTGGGTGAGTTTCCACGGTATCGCCGTCAATGTGGAGCCCGACCTGTCGCATTTCGGCGGCATCGTGCCCTGCGGTATCTCCGGCTACGGCGTGACCAGCCTCGTTGATCTCGGCCTGCCGGTGACGATGGAGGACTTCGATATCGCGCTCAAAGCTTCCTTCGAAGACGTGTTCGGCCCGGCCGAAATTACCATTCCTGAAGAACGGCGCAGGAGCGCCTGATGGCGAGGCTGTCCGGGTGGCAGGCGGCGCTTGCGACGTTCGCCGCAGCGTTTATCCTTTCCGCCTGTCCCTCCTTCGCCCAGCAGGCATCCGATGCCGTCGCGCCGGAAACGGCGAGTGGGACGGCCGAAAAACATATCGTCCTCGCTCATCGCCACATGGTGGTTGCCGCCAATCCGCTCGCCGCCGAAGCCGGGCTGGAGGTGTTGCGTGACGGCGGCAACGCGGCGGATGCGCTTGTCGCCGTGCAAACGGTGCTCGGGCTCGTCGAGCCGCAATCCTCCGGGCTCGGCGGCGGTGCTTTCCTCGTCTGGTACGACGCGAAGGAAAAGAAGCTCACCACCATCGACGGCCGCGAAACGGCACCGGCCGAGGTGACGCCATCGCTTTTCCTCGACACGGACGGAAAGCCCCTGCCTTTCTTCGAAGCCGTTGTGGGTGGCCGCTCGGTCGGCACGCCGGGAACGGTACGGCTGCTCGAGGCCATTCATGGGAAATACGGCAAGAGGAATTGGAGTGGCCTTTTCGACCGGGCGATCGACCTCGCCGAAAAAGGTTTTGCCGTGTCGCCGCGCCTGCACAACGAGATCGCCGAGGATATGGGACGGCTGGATAAACAGCCGGCTGCGCGAGACTATTTTTACGACAAGGAAGGCAAGCCGCTCGCCATTGGCGCGACGCTGAAGAATCCGGCTTATGCGGAAACGCTCCGCGCCATCGCTTCGGGCGGAGCGGATGCTTTCTATACCGGCCGCATAGCCGGGGATATCGTCGCGGCCGTCCATTCGCATCCCACCAATCCCGGTCATCTCGGCTTGCAGGACCTTGCTACCTACAAGGCGAAGGAGCGGCCGGCCGTCTGCGCGCCCTATCGCGGCTACGATGTCTGCGGCATAGGGCCACCCTCCTCCGGTGCGCTTACCATCGGCCAGATCCTCGGGATGGTATCCGGGTTCGACATCCCCGCGCTCGGCCCCGACGATCCGGAGAGCTGGCGCATCATCGGCGACGCTACCCGGCTCGCCTTCGCGGATCGCGACCGCTACATGGCCGACAGCGATTTCGTGCCGATGCCGAAAGGCCTTCTCGACCCGGACTACCTGAAGAGCCGAGCTGCGCTCCTGAGACGCCCGACCGCGCTCGGCGAGGACGAAGTCAAGCCCGGCGATCCGCCCTGGGACAAGGCCGAGTTGCGCATCGACGGCCTCACCTACCCCGAGCACGGCACTTCGCATTTCGTCATCATCGACGATAACGGCAATATCGCTTCCATGACGACCACCATCGAGAGCGCCTTCGGCTCGCGGCAGATGGTGGACGGCTTCCTGCTCAACAACGAGCTGACCGATTTCACTTTCGCGCCGGTCAAGGGCGGTCATGCGGTCGCGAATCGGGTCGAGCCCGGCAAGCGGCCGCGCTCCTCCATGGCACCGACCATCGTCATGAAGGACGGCAAGCCGGTGATCGCCATCGGCTCGCCCGGCGGCTCCAACATCATCTCCTATGTAGCCGAGGCTCTCATCGCCATGATCGACTGGAAGATGGATGTGCAACAGGCCGTGTCGCTGCCGCACTTTGTCAACCGTTTCGGTGTCTACGACCTTGAAGTCGGCACGAAAGCTGCCGACATGGCCAGGGACCTCGAGGCTCTCGGCTATAAGACGAAGATCGACGACCAGAATTCCGGCTTGCATGGCATCGAGGTCACGCCGGACGGCATCGAAGGCGGCGCCGATCCGCGCCGCGAGGGTGTGGCTATTGGTGACTGACGTAGCAGGCCAGCGCCGGATCTCCACCTCTTCCCGTGGCTTGTCCGGTCGCCCTGACGCATGATCGCCCTTCAGAAGGGATTGACGTTTGAAAAAAGCGCGGCAAGCTATGATTCACCATCGCAATCAGGATGAGGCAGCCGGACGCCCGCCTAAATGACTCACCAACCGACCCAGTCGCCGCAATTCTTTCTGACTGCGCCTTCTCCCTGCCCCTATCTCGAAGGAAAGTTCGAGCGAAAGGTGTTCACGCATCTGGTCGGCGACCGCGCGCCGGAGATGAACGACCTCCTTACGCAAGGCGGTTTCCGCCGCTCCCAGAACATCGCCTACCGGCCTGCATGCGACGGATGCCTTGCTTGCGTGTCGGTGCGCATCCTTGCCGGGGAATTCGAGCCTTCACGGAACATGAAGCGCGTGCTTCACCGCAACAGCGACCTTATCGGCGCCGTGCACGACGCCGAGCCGTCGACAGAGCAATATTCCCTCTTCCGCTCCTATCTCGACGCGCGCCATCGCCGGGGCGGCATGTCGGACATGACGGTCCTCGACTACGCGATGATGGTCGAGGACACGCATGTGAACACCAAGATCATCGAGTACCGCCGGCGCGGTCCGGATTCCTTCATCACCGGCCGCGGACAGGGGCCGCTGCTCGCCGTCGCGCTCACCGATACGATGGCTGACGGGCTGTCGATGGTCTATTCCTACTACGATCCCGACATCGAGGATCGCTCGCTCGGCACCTTCATGATCCTCGACCACATCCAGCGGGCGCGAGCTGCCGGCCTGCCACATGTCTATCTCGGCTACTGGGTCAACGGCTCCCGCAAGATGGCCTATAAAGTTCGCTTCAAGCCGCAGGAACATCTCGGCTCCAAGGGCTGGGAACGTTACGAGCACGAGGCGATCTAGGGCCGGCTGGTTCGATCGTAATCCGTTTTAAGTCCGTTCGAAGGAGGACGCAGGCACGCTCGCGAACGGGTGCGTCTTTGGCCAGCCTCCCGCTTCGTGAAAGCTCGTTCATGTCTTCCCAAAACGATCATGCCCGTGGCCTGCTGCTCTCCGCTGTCGGCGGCATGGCGCTCACCATCGACATTCCTCTGATCCGGCTGGCGGAGGGTGAGCCCTGGTCGATCCTGATGATACGGTGCGCCACCACGCTCCTTGCCGCGGCGATCCTCTGGCTCGTCATGCGGCGAACCATGCGCGAGCCGCCGCCTCTCATCCCCGGCCGCAGCGGCGCCGTTGTCGCCTTTCTCTACGCTCTCTCAGCCGTGACTTTCATCGCCGCGATTTACAACACCAGCACGGCCAACCTCGTCTTCATCCTTGCCTTCAACACGATGTTCGCCGCACTGCTTTCCTGGCTGATCCTGAAAGAGCGCCCCGGGCCGGCGACCCTCGTCGCCATGGCCGCCATGCTGGTCGGCGTCCTCATCATCGTCGGCGATGGCATTTCATCGGGTCATCTCTTCGGCGACCTGATGGCGCTTGCCTCCGCCTTCTGCATCGCGCTCGCCATCACCATCACGCGCGCCAGCAGCAAGAATATGGGTTTCACGCCGCTGGTGTCGGTCGTGCTTCCCTTTGTAGTTGCGGCGGTGATGGTGGGTCAGGGCGGTTACCAGGTGACGGCGCCATGGTGGATCATCCTCGACGGTTTCGTCATCATGCCACTTTCCTTCTTCTGCCTGGCGAGCGGCCCGCGTTATCTCTCGGCGCCGGAAGTGGCGATGTTCTATCTCCTGGAAACCGTCCTTGCCCCGGTCTGGGTATGGATGATCTTCGCGGAAGTGCCAAGCCGCCGCAGCATGATCGGAGGCACCATCCTCATCGTATCGCTGATCGCCCATTCCGTATGGCAGATTCATCAGGGCCGCAGGCGCCGCGCAGCCGCCCTTGTCCGCCATCCTGTATAGTCCCGGCTAGCCCGGACGGACGGACGGCGCAGCCCGACTGTTGCATTGCAGCAGTAGGCATGGCGGAGCTTTTCATCTAGTAAGCTCAAATCGGAAGTTGTGGAGCCCTGCCGAGCATGATCAAGCGCCTCATCATTGCACTGATCCTGATCATCATCGTTGTCGGCGGGATCGTCGGCTTCAACATGTTCCGATCCAACGCGATCAAACAATACTTCGCCAACATGCCGAAGCCGAAGCTCACCGTTTCCACGACGGTGGCGGAGCCGATGACATGGAAGCCCGAGATCCAGGCGATCGGCACGGTAAGCGCGCGCTCCGGCGTCGATCTCACCGTCGAAGTATCCGGCGTCGTCCGCAATATCGCGTTCAAGTCCAACGAAAAGGTCAAGGCCGGCCAACTTCTCGTCCAACTCGACGATGCCGTCCAGCGCGCCAATCTGGAAGCCGAAAAGGCGCAGGCAGCGCTCGACGAGCAGAACCTCGAACGCGCCATCGAATTGCAGAAGCGTCAGGTCGGACCGCAATCGAACGTCCAGCAGGCGCAGGCCGCTGCGTCGGCTTCGGCGAGCCAGGTCGACAGCCTTCAGGCGATACTCGACCAGAAGCGGCTTACCGCTCCTTTCACCGGAACGATCGGCATCCCGCAGATCGATGTCGGCCAGTATCTGACGCCCGGCAACGTAGTGGCCACGTTGCAGGATCTCGATACGATGCGCGTCGACTTCACCGTTCCGGAGCAACAATTGCCCGATCTCAAGATCGGGCAATCCATTCGACTCGGCCTGACGGGTGACGATATCAAATTCGAGGGAGAAATTATCGGTATCGACCCGAAGGTCGATCCGTCGACCCGTCTGGTTTCCGTCCGGGCAGAGATTTCCAATCCTGGCGGCGCGCTGACGCCGGGCCAATTCGCCCAGGTGCGGGTGGAACTCCCGGCGGAGGAAAATATCATCGCCCTGCCCGAGACCACGCTTACCACCAGCCTCTACGGCGACTACATCTACGTCGTCATGCCGGCCGACAAGGACGGCAAGGCGACGAACGGCAAGGTCGATGAAGCCGACAAGAACCAGAGCCTTGTCGCCAGGCAGGTCTTCGTGAAGATCGGCCGCAGTTCGGAAGGTCGCGTCGAGATCAAGGAAGGGGTGAAGCCGGGAGACGTGATCGTCAATGCCGGCCAGAACCGGCTGACCAATGGCGCCGCCGTAACGATAGACAATTCGGTGGAGCCGTCACAGGTCAAGGGAAATCAGCCGGGGAGCGGCCCGCAATGAATTTCTCCGCGCTCTTCATACGCCGCCCGGTCCTCTCGACGGTCGTCGCCGCCCTGATCCTGCTTCTCGGCTTTCAGGGCATCTTCAACCTTTCCATCCGGGAATATCCCGAGGTCGCGGAAACCGCTATCACGGTCACGACCGCCTATCCCGGTGCCAGCCCGGAACTCATCCAGGGCTTCATCACCGCGCCGATCGCCGAAGCCGTCGCGACGACGGAGAATATCGACTACGTCACTTCGCAGAGCAGCCCCTCGACCAGTGTCGTGACCGTGAACATGAAGCTCGGTTCCAATCCCGACACCGCGCTGACCGACGTGCTTTCCAAGGTGCAGCAGGTCAAGAGCAAGCTGCCGACAGCGTCGAAGGATCCGGTCATCGTCAAGGGAACCGGCCAGCAATTCGCGATCATGTATCTGGCGGTGCAGAACCCGAACATGACGCCGGAACAGATCACCGAATATATCGAGCGGGTGATCCGCCCCCGCCTTTCTACCGTTGAAGGCGTGGCGCAGGTCCAGGTGCTCGGCGCGGCGGATTATTCGATGCGCATCTGGATCGACCCGATACGGCTCGCAGCGCGCGGCCTGACGGCATCCGAAGTGCTGAGCGCGATCAACTCGTCGAATTTCCTGTCGGCCCCCGGCAAGACTCAGAACAACCTCGTGGCGAACGCCATCACCGTCCGCTCGACACTGCAGACGCCGGAAGCATTCGGCAATCTGCCGCTCAAGGGGAGCGGCGACAGCGTGGTCAGGCTGCATGATGTCGCCAAGGTGGAACTCGCTGCCGAAAACACCGACACCATCGTCAATTTCAACGGCAAGCCCGGCACCTTCATCGGCATTTTCCCGACGCCCGCCGCCAACCCGCTCGACACCGCCGCCGGCGTCATCAAGGATTTGCCGGCGCTCCAGGAAACGTTGCCGCCCGGCATGACGATCACCATGGTCTATGATGCGACCGAGACCATCAGCGCATCGATCGAGGAAGTCTTCAAGACGATCGGCGAGGCGGTCGCCATCGTCATCGTCGTCATCCTGCTCTTCCTCGGATCCTTCCGCTCGGTCCTGATGCCGATCGTTACCATCCCGCTTTCGCTGATCGGCGTCTGCTTCCTGCTCTATGCGGTCGGCTTCTCGATCAACCTGCTCTCGCTGCTTGCCATGGTGCTGGCGATCGGCCTTGTCGTGGACGATGCCATCGTCGTGGTGGAAAACATCCACCGTCACATCGAGGAAGGTCTGTCGCCGATGCAGGCGGCCTTCAAGGGCATGGTCGAGATCACCGAGCCGGTGATCGCCATGACGATCACGCTCGCCGCCGTGTTCGCGCCGCTTGCCTTCACAGGCGGCCTCACCGGCGCGCTCTTCAAGGAATTCGCCTTCACGCTCGCCGGCTCGGTCATCATCTCCGGCTTCGTCGCGCTGACCATCACGCCGGCCATGTCGGCGCGCATCCTGAAAGCCGGTAGCCACAGCCGCTTCCAGCACTTCGTCGACAACACATTCGATCGGGTGGCGGATCGCTACGAGCGGCTCGTCCGCGGCTCGCTCAACTACCGGCCGGTGACGCTTCTGATCGCCCTGCCCCTGATGGCGCTCACCGCCTTCATCTTCTTCAACACGTCGAGCGAACTGGCTCCGGAGGAAGACCAGGGCGCGCTCTTCTCGCTGGTCACCGCGCCACGCTACGCGACCACCCCCTATACCCAACTCTATATCGACCAGATCGCAGGCCTAACCCAGGATATCCCGGAAGTGAAGGCGCGCTTCTCGATCGCCGGGTTGAACGGCCAGACCAATTCCGCCTTCTCGGTCTGGGCGCTGAAGGACTGGGCCGACCGCACGCGCTCGCAGAAGGAAATCCAGCAGGAGATACAGAACCGGATTTCGAAGGTTGCAGGCGTGCAGGCGTTGGTCTTCGCGCCCTCCTCGCTCCCCGGAACCGGTGGCGGACTGCCGATCTCCGTCGTCATACAGTCGACCGGCGACGCCAGCCAGGTCTACGAGATCGGCGAGAAGATCAAGAACGCCGCGCAGGCGTCCGGACGCTTCATCGTCGTGCAGAACTCGCTCGCATTCGACGCGCCGCAGGTGACAGTGACCATCGACCGCGACCGGGCCGCCGCGCTCAACCTGCCGATCAGCGACATCGCGACAACGCTCGGCGCCTTCGTCGCCGGCGCCGAGGTGGCGCAGTTCGACCGCGATTCGCGCAGCTACGACATCGTTCCGCAGGTGCCGCAGATCTTCCGCGGCAATCCGAACGATCTCGGCCGATATTTCGTGCGCAGCATGACCGGCAAGATGGTCCCACTATCGGCCGTCGTCCACATCTCCACCAACGCCTCGCCGGCCGCGATCGAACAGTTCAACCAGTTGAATTCCACCACGATCTCGGCACTGCCACTGCCCGGCGTGACCACGGGCGACGGGCTGAAACAGATCGTCGACATCGCCCGGCCCATGCTGCCGGACGGTTTCTTCATCGACTATTCCGGCCAGTCGCGCGTCGAGATCGAGACCGGCAACACTATCCTGATCGCCTTCGCGCTCGCGATCATCGTCATCTATCTGGTGCTCTGTGCCCAGTTCGAGAGTTTCCGCGACCCGTTCATCATCATGATGGCGGTGCCGCTGTCGATCTTCGGCGCGATGCTGCCGCTCAATCTCGGCCTCGGCACGCTGAACATCTACACCGAAGTCGGCCTCATCACGCTGATCGGCCTCATCACCAAGCACGGCATCCTGCTCGTCGAATTCGCCAACCAGCAGCGGCGTGAACATGGGCTGTCGCGGCGCGACGCCATTGTCGCTTCGGCCAAGGTGCGTCTCCGCCCGATCCTGATGACGACGGCCGCGATGTCGCTCGGCGTCGTGCCGTTGATCATGGCGGCCGGCGCGGGTGCCGCCTCGCGCTATTCGATGGGCCTCGTCATCTTCTCCGGTATCCTGATCGGCACCTGCTTCACGCTCTTTGTCGTGCCGATGTTCTACAGCTTCATCGCGGTGAAGGACCTTCCTGAGGAAGCGGAGAGGCCAGAGGCGGAGTCGATGCACCCGGCGTAGGAGGCCTGCCGGCTCTGTTCAGGCCTTCCGCTCCCAGCGACCGTCCGGCGTCTGCTGCCAGTAGGTGACATCGTGGCCGTCGCCTTTAAGAGCCTTCCAATGGCTGCGCGCGCCTTCGAGCTGCCCCTCGTCACTGCCAACGAAGAGGAAGACGGCCCGCTCGTAACCGTCGAGTGACGGGGGCGGCGTGCCGTCGACCAGGAACCTTATCTGTGCGCCGTTCGGATTGGCCGGTCCGGCAGTCAGGATGATCGGCTGTTCGGCGGCATGCGGCTCGTGGTCGGGACCGTGAGGCAGGAAGGAATCGTCCCGATAGAGCCACAAATGCTGGTCGAGTGCATCGCGCCTTTCCTCGCTGCCGGTCTGCACGACGGCACGCCACCCCCGCCCGATGCTCTTTTCCAGAAGCGTCGGCAACGCCTTCTCAAGCGTCGATTCCGTCAGGTGATAGAACAACACCTCGGCCATGCCGAACCCTAGTCTTCGTAGTGGTCGCGCACCAGGCGGTCGAGCAGCCTGACGCCGAATCCGGAGGCCCAGGACTGGTTGATCTCGTTGGCGGGCGCGCCGAGCGCCGTGCCGGCAATGTCGAGATGTGCCCAAGGCGTGTCCTTGACGAAGCGCTGCAGGAACTGGGCGGCGATGATCGCGCCGCCATGGCGGCCGCCGATATTCTTCATGTCGGCGTTCCTGGATTCGATCAGCTTGTCGAATTCCGGGCCAAGCGGCATGCGCCAGACCCTTTCGGCGGTCGCGGTGCCCGCCGTTGTCAATCGTTCGGCCAGTTCGTCATTGTTGGAGAAAAGGCCGGCATAATGCTGCCCGAGCGCCACGATGATAGCGCCGGTCAAGGTCGCCAGATTGACCATGAACTTCGGCTGGAAACGGTCGGCGCAGTACCAGAGCGCGTCGGCCAGCACGAGCCGTCCTTCGGCATCGGTGTTGAGAACCTCGATCGTCTGTCCCGACATCGAGGTCACGATGTCTCCCGGCCGTTGCGCATGGCCATCGACGGCGTTCTCGACCAGGCCGATGATGCCGACGGCGTTCACCTTGGCTTTGCGCGTGGCAAGCGCGTAGATCAGCCCTGTAACGGCCGCCGCGCCGCCCATGTCCCCCCTCATGTCCTCCATGCCGGATGCGGTCTTCATCGAATTACCGCCGGTGTCGAAGGTGACGCCCTTGCCGACAAAGGCGACCGGCTTTTCCTTGGCCTTGCCCCCGTCCCAGCGCATGACGGCCAAGCGCGCCCCGCGCGGCGAGCCCTGCGCCACGCCGAGCAGCGAGCCCATGCCGAGCTTCCTCATCTCCTTTTCCGTAAGGATCTCGACCTTGACGCCAAGTTTCGACAGTTCTTTCGCCTTCGCCGCGAACTCCAGCGGGCCGAGCACGTTCGCCGGCTCGTTGACCAGATCGCGTGCAAGGGTGACGCCGCCGACAACGGCCTCAAGGTCCTCAAAGGCTTTCTTCGCCGCAGTAGTCGCCGGCGTGACGATCGCGACTTTCACCGCCTCCGTGCCGGCGCCGTTTTCGCTGTCATCGGATTTCGTCTTGTGGCGGTCGAATCGATAGGCCCGAAGCAGGATGCCCATCGCCAGTTGTGCCGCCTCGGCACCTCCGATCTCGGTGCCGGGCAGCGAAAGATGGATCGTCACCTTGGAGGCTTTGCCGAACTTGCTGCAGATCTGCCCGCCGAGCCGCGCCCAGTCATTCTCGGTAGCAGTACGAGGATCGCCGACACCGACGACAAGAATACGGTCGGCCGGAGAACCGGCAGGAGCGATGATATCCAGCGTTGCCATCGCCTTGCCCTTGAACTCGGCGACGCGCATTGCACGCTCGACAGAATTGGCGGGATCGACCAGCGCAGCCGCATCGCCTGTCTCGCCATCCTCTGCAACGAGCAGGACCGCCAGTCCGGCACCAGCCCCCGGCGCTGCCTTCGAAGGACGGGAAAACGAAACGTCGACCTTGCGTGACATGTAAACCTGCAACCTGCGCGATGATTCCGGACCTGAGGGGCCGATCTTGGGGGTTTCAGGCACAAACGCAAGCCCTTTGCCGTTGGCGGCCGATCACCGTAAATGCGGTTCCTCGCTCGAACGATGGCCACGCCTCTCTGCCCGCGCCGCCGGAACACACCCGCCGAACATCTGGTCAACGGCGGTTCCACACGACCCGGATCGCTTCAACGGATTGAAATAAAATATCGAATTTGCGACAGAGCAATAGTTATGAAATTTTTAACCGTGCTCGTTCGCCCATTTTTAGCCAATCTCCCGTTCCATGCGGCATCGAGGTGGGTATGGCGGTCGCGTATCGCTGTTGCGGCGCAGGAGCGTGGTCCATTGCGTTCGAGCCGGATGGCGGGTTGGTACGTACCAGTATGAAGCTGATAGAGCGCTATATCTTCCGGCGTGTCCTGGCGCTCTCGCTGACGACGCTTTTCGCAACGACTGCAATCGTGCTGACGACGCAGGTCCTGCTGCGCGTCAACATCCTGACCGAATCGGGCGAGTCCCTCTCCACCTTCCTGAAGCTTGCTCTTTTCCTCATTCCGTCCATGGCAATGCTGGTGATGCCGTTCGCCCTCCTGATCGGCGCGTCGCAAAACCTCAACGCGATGAACACCGATTCCGAACTGGCGGTGATCGAAGCCTCGGGCGGCTCGAACCTGCTCATCGCCAAACCCATCATGCTGATCGCACTCGCGATGACGTTCATCAGCCTTGGCTCGTCGCTTTTCGTGGAGCCCTGGTCGAACCGTCAATTGCGGGAGATCATCAGCGCCGCGAGCGCCGATCTCATGAGCTTCGCGGTGCAGTCGGGCACGTTCAAGCGCGTCTCGAAGGACCTCTACATCCAGATCGACGAACAACTGCCCGGCGGCGATTTCGGCGGCATCTTCATCGTCGATCTGCGTGACCCCCAGATGCAGCTCATCTACTATGCCAAGCGTGGTGCGGTTCGCACCGTCGGCGCCGACAATTTCCTGGTCATGCAGCAGGGCCAGATTCAGCGAAAGAACCTCGAGACCGGGCAGATCTCGACGATCACCTTCGCTTCCTACGCGCTCGACTTCGCTACTTTCGACGCCAGCCAGCGCACGACGACCTATTACCCGAAGGAGAGAAGCACCGCCTATCTCTTCTCACCCGACCCAAACGACCCGGTCGTCAAGAATGCCCCGGACCAGATCCGCAGCGAAATCCATCGGCGCTTCTCCGAATGGCTTTATCCGTTGCTCTTCGGCCTGATCGCCGTCTATTTCGGGGGCGCTGCGCGCTCGAACAGGGATGAACGGCTGTGGAGCCTGGGGCTCGCCGTGCTCATCGCGCTCGCCTTCCGCAGCGTGGGATTCCTCGTGGCCGGCAATTCAGGAACGAGCCCGATCCTGGCGGCGCTCTGCTATCTGACGCCGCTTTCGGGAATCGTCGTCTTCGGTGCGCTCGTCATCTTCCACAAGGCGCCGCGGATAGCGCAGTCCTGGGTCGACCGGCTTGGTGACCTCATCGATCAGGTTCGGCGGCTAGGCTCAGCCATCGGCCTCGCCTCCAGCCCTGGCGACGGCGGAGGCCCACGATGATTGGGCGCACGCTTTTCTGGTATTTCTTCCGCCGCTACGTGATCTTCACCCTGCAGTTTTTCGCGGGCGTGCTGATCATCTCATATCTGGCGGATTTCACCGAGTTCTCGCGGCGGACCTCCAATTTGCCGAACTATTCGATCAGCCTCGCCATGCTGATCTCGGCGCTCAGGGTACCGCTGATCATCCAGACCGCGATTCCTTTCGTGGTCCTGTTCTCCGCCATGGGCACGTTGATGGCGCTCAACCGCAAGCACGAACTCGTTATCGCGCGATCGACCGGCGTATCGGCCTGGCAGTTTCTGGCTCCGCTTTGCCTGGCAAGCCTGCTGATAGGCGTCCTGACAGTGCTGGCCTTCAATCCGCTGGCGGCAAAAGCCCTTTCGCAGGCGGAAGTGGTCGACGCCGTCATGCATGGCGTGGACCCCTCCTCCTCGAATAACGGCATCATCCCCTGGCTCAGACAGCAGACGGACGAAGGCACCACGGTCATAGGCGCCACCAAGACGGCCAATAGAGGCCAGTTGCTGAGCGACGCCACGTTTTTGAGACTGGACAAGGACGGCTCGATCAGCGAGCGCATCGACGCGAAGACGGCAACGCTCGAGGAAGGCGCCTGGAAGCTCGATGGCGTCACCGAATACCGACCGGGAAAAGAGGTCGTCCACAGCAAATCAGCGACGGTGAAGTCCGGATTGACGCCGGAATTCATTGAAGAGAGCCTTGCGGATCCGGAGACGATCCCCTTCTATGAACTGGGCCGGAAGATCCGCGCAGCCCATTCTTTCGGGCTCAACGCCGGCGGATTTGCGATGCAATATCATTCGTTGGTCGCGCTGCCGTGGCTACTGGTCGCAATGACGCTTATTGCGGCTACCGTCTCCATGCGCTTTGTGCGAATGGGACAGTCGGCGCCCATGATTCTGGGTGGCATCCTGGCCGGGTTTCTGCTTTATGTCGTTTCGGTACTGGTCAAAGCCTTCGGTAGCGCGGGAATCGTGCCGCCCGTGGCAGCAGCCTGGTTCCCGGTAGTGGTGGCGATGTTTTTCGGGATAACCTTTCTGCTGCACAAGGAGGACGGTTGATGGGGAAAGCGGTGAACGGCAGGCCGGCCCGCCTGACGCGCCTTGTTGGCGCGACAGCGATGGCCTGCGTTCTTGCCGCGACCCTCCTTCCCGCGGATACGACACGCGCGCAGATGCTCGGATCGAGCGCCTCGATCCCGAAGGGCGAGCAGATGCTGCTCGAGGCAGACAACCTCGTCTTCGACCGTGACAAGAACACAGTTACCGCCGCCGGCAATGTCCAGATCGAATATGGCGGCAATCATCTCGTCGCCCAGCGCGTGGTCTACAACAGGACCACACGCCGTGTTCTTGCAAGCGGTAATGTCGAGATCGTCGACAAGAACAAGAACCATGTCTTCGCCGACGAGATGGACGTTACCGACGATTTCCGCGACGGCTTCGTCAACGCGCTACGCGCCGAGACACCGGAGAAGACCTATATGGGCGCGGACAGCGCCGAGCGCTCCGGCGGTGCCGTTACCATCTTCAATCGCGGTGTCTATACCGCTTGCGCGCCCTGCGAGGACAAGCCGAACAAGCCGCCGGTCTGGCGCATCAAGGCGAAGACCGTCGTATGGAACGGCCAGTCCAAGACGATCCGCTTCCTTCACTCGCGCTTCGAATTCTTCGGTCTTCCGATCGCCTATTTCCCGCAGTTCGAGATTCCCGACCCGACGGTCAAGCGGAAGACCGGACTGCTCATGCCAAGATTCTCGTTCAACAGCGAACTTGGTTTCGGCTACACGCAGCCCTTCTATGTCGCGCTGACCCCTACCTACGACATCACGCTCAATCCGACCTACTACGCCAATCAGGGCTTTTTCGGCGAGGCGGAGTTCCGCCAGAAGTTCAACAACGGCTCATACAGCATCACCGCCGCCGGCATCCGCCAGCAGGATCCCGACAAATTCTACAATCGTGCTTTTAATGTTGATAGCGGACCGAGCGACGATCCCAACCGCTGGCGCGGCATGGTCGGAACCCAGGGCAAGTTCGACATCAATCCGCGCTGGACGTTCGGATGGGACGTGATGGCCCAGTCCGACAAGGATTTTTCCCGCATCTACAGCATCGACGGCTACAATGACTATTACCGGCGCAACCAAGTCTATCTCACCGGCCTGAACGACCGGAACTATTTCGACCTGCGATTCATGAGATTCAGAGTGCAGGAAAATACACTCGATGACGTCAATGGCGTCGACAATAAGCAGCCGTGGGTGCTGCCGTCTCTGGATTATTCTTACACGCCGAATGAGTCCGTGGCGGGCGGTGAACTGACTTTCAATGCGAACGTCCAGTCGCTTTACCGATCAAATCTGGATAGTTGGCTTGCACCGGACGGAACGCCCCGGAAAGATGAATTTGGAAATTTTTTAACTCCGCGAATCAATGGCATCGATGGCTCCGATACGCGCCTGACCGCCGAAGTTAAGTGGCGCCGTCAGTTCATCACCGATCTCGGCATCGTTATTACGCCCTCGCTTGGGCTACGCGGTGATGCGATCTATGCGAACTATTCGGGATTAAGCCGCACTGCCATTAACACCATGGCTGCCGACTCACGCATCGATGCCGCCACAGACATCCGTTCCGACTATTACCGCTACATGGCGACGGCCGGTCTGGAGGTCGCCTGGCCGATCCTGTTCTCCACGCCGGGTGCGTCGCACATCATCGAACCGTTAGCGCAGATCTTCGTCCGGCCCGATGCGCCTTACCAGGGTACGCTTGGCATCCCCAACGAAGACGCCCAGAGCATGGTCTTCGACGCTACCAGCCTGTTCGAGGAGGACAAGTTCTCCGGCTACGACCGGATCGAAGGCGGCACGCGCGCCAATCTGGGCTTCCGCTATACGGGCAGCTTCAACAATGGCTGGAGCGCCAACGGTATTTTCGGACAATCCTTCCAGCTTGCGGGAGAAAACCCGTACGCCGAGCCGGACCTTGTCAACGCCGGCGCCTATTCCGGCCTGGAAACGGACCGGTCCGATTATGTTGCGCTTGTCGGCCTCAGCTCCCCCAACGGACTGTCGCTCGCAACGGCAGGCCGTTTCGACAAGGACAGTTTTGCCGCCCGGCGCCTGGAGGCTCGTGCGGGCTATACGGCCGGAAGCTTTTCGCTTGCCGCTCGTTATGCTTACATCGAGGCTCAGCCACTCTACGGTTTCACGAAAGACCGCGAGCAGGTCACTCTGACGGCGGCTGCCAAGGTCGCCCAGTACTGGCGCGTTTTCGGATCTACAACCTACGACATGCAGTATGACACCGTGACAAACGATGCGTTCGGCGTCGCCTATCTCGACGACTGTTTCGGCTTCAATCTCGGCTTCGGGCAATCGATTAACGTTTTGACCAACGAGAAGCGCACAAACGTCTCCTTCAATATCTCGTTCCGGACAATCGGCGATTTCGGCAGCAATACTGGGAAGATGTTCCCACAGCAGAACTAGTTACCGACGCTGTGTCATCCTTTCGCCGTAGAGCCGATTATCTTGACCCGAACCGCCATCGAACCAGGAAGTAAGTGATGAACCCCTTCAGGAACACTCTCGTGGCGGCGGGCCTGGCGGTTTTCTCGGTTTCCGTCGTGTCGGCGCCACTGGTCATCCCGCAGGTTGCACACGCCAGCGACGTCAAGGTGATCGTCAACAACATTCCGATCACCACCTATGACATCCAGCGCCGCGCCGCGTTCCTGCGCCTTCAGCATAAATCGCCGGCCGACGCCAAGCAGGACATGATCGACCAGACGTTGCACGAAATCGAGATGCGACGCCTGCATGTCAATATCTCCGACCAGGCAGTGAACAAGGCGTTCGAGAATTTTGCCCAGAAGAACAAGATGTCGTCCGCACAGCTCACGCAGGTGCTGGCAAGGATGGGCGTCACTGCCGAACACTTCAAGCAGTTCATCCGCACCCAGATGGGCTGGGGCGAGGCACTACGTGCCCGCTCGCAGGCCGAAGGCAGCAATTCCGCTCAGGCCGCCGTCGAAGCGATGCTCAAGAAGGGCGGAGAAAAGCCGTCGGCGACGGAATATACGCTGCAGCAGGTGATCTTCGTGGTGCCGAAGAGAGAGCGCGGCGCAATTCTCGGCAAACGCCAGCGCGAGGCCCAGGCGCTGAGGGCCCGCTTTACCGGATGCGACAAGACACGGGATATCACCAAGGGCCTTATCGACGTGACGGTGCGCGATCTCGGCCGCGTGCTCGCGCCGGAATTGCCGCCGGACTGGGCCGATCCGATCAAGAAGACCAAGTCGGGCCAGGCGACCCAGGTGAGGGTGACCGATCGCGGCGTGGAATTCATCGGCATCTGCTCCGAACGACAGGTCTCGGATGACCGCGTGGCCGAATTGGCATTCCAGACCGGCGAAGGGGTGGACAAGAGGTTCGAGGACCTCAACAAGAAATATACGAAAGAACTCCGCGACAAAGCCGTCATCATTGAACGGTAGCCGCTCATTCCGATAAATGGTTTTCTGATTGATGGTTTTGGCCGGCTGCCGTTGGCGCCGGCTGAACCCGTTTTTCACTGGGAGATGATATGGCTGTTCTCGCGCTGACTTGCGGCGATCCCAACGGTATCGGCCCCGAAATCGTGACCGAGGCATGGCTACGGCGCGAGCGTGAGCACGTCCCGGCTTTTTATATGCTTGGCGATCCGAAATTGCTGGCCGCCCGCGCGCGGCAGGCCGGGCATGCGGTTCCGATCATCGAAACCGGCCCGCAAGAGGCGGAGCACGCCTTCACCGACGCGCTGCCCGTTGTTCCGCTTCAAAACGCCTTCCGTGACGAGGCAGGCGCTGCCGATCCCGGCAACGCACCTGGCATCATCGAGGCGATCGAACGCGGGGTTGCCGACGTTCTTCAAGGTCGTGCCGATGCGGTCGTTACCTGCCCCATCGCCAAGAAAAGCCTGTACGAGGCGGGGTTCGGTTTTCCGGGTCATACGGAATTCCTCGCCGATCTGGTGGCACGGGCCACGGGACGCGACGTCACGCCGGTCATGATGCTCGCCGGGCTCGATCTGCGCACGGTCCCCGTGACCATCCATATCCCGCTTGCCGACGTGCCGGCTACGCTCACCGAGAGGATGATCGTCGAGACCGGACGCATCACCGCACATGACCTTGCACGCCGCTTCGGCATAGCAAATCCGCGACTGGCAATCGCCGGCCTCAACCCGCATGCCGGCGAAGGGGGTACGATCGGGCAGGAAGAGGACCTAGTCGTCGGGCCGGCAATCGAGGTGCTGCGCGGCGAGGGCATCGATGCTTTCGGCCCCCTCCCCGCCGACACGATGTTTCATCCCTCCGCCCGGACCCGTTATGACGCGGCCCTTTGCATGTATCACGACCAGGCGTTGATTCCGGCCAAGGCGCTTGCCTTCGACCAGGCGGTCAACGTGACGCTGGGGCTGCCCTTCATCCGCACCTCGCCGGATCATGGGACGGCTTTCGAGATCGCCGGCAAGGGTGTCGCCCGCCCGGATAGCCTGATTGCCGCGCTGAAGTTGGCACGCACGCTCGCCGACCATGAAAGCCGCGCGGCCGCACGATGAGCCCGGACGGCCTGCCGCCGCTTCGTGACGTCATCCAGCGCCACGGGCTCGCTGCGAAGAAGACACTCGGCCAGAACTTCCTGCTCGACCTGAACCTTACAGGCAAGATCGCACGAGCGGCGGACGACCTCGCGTCGTCCACCATCGTGGAAGTCGGTCCGGGACCCGGCGGGCTGACGCGTGCGCTGCTTTTCAACGGCGCGGCCAAGGTCATCGCCATCGAGCGTGACGAACGCTGCCTGCCCGCGCTGGAGGAGATATCCGCCCATTATCCCGGTCGGCTGGAGATCGTCGCGGCGGATGCGCTCAAGGCCGACCTTGCCGCCCTGGCCGGTCGGGAAAGGCCGGTCCGCATCGTCGCCAACCTCCCTTACAATATCGGGACCGAACTTTTGATCCGCTGGCTGGCGGCTCAGGAATGGCCACCCTTCTATCGGTCGATGACGTTGATGTTCCAGCGCGAGGTGGCCGAACGCATCGTAGCGAAGCCCGGCACAAGCGCCTATGGGCGGCTAGGCGTACTCGCCGGCTGGCGGACGGAGGCGAAAATTCTTTTCGACGTGCCCCGTCAGGCCTTCACGCCGCCGCCCAAGGTCACTTCCTCGGTGGTGCAGCTCATTCCCCGCGAAGCGCCGCTGAAGGCCGATCTTTCCGCGCTTGAAAGGATCACGCGCGCGGCCTTCGGCCAGCGTCGCAAAATGCTGAGGCAAAGTCTGAAGATCCTGGGTGGCGATGCCCTGCTCACCGCTGTCGGCATCGACGCCACAAGGCGGCCGGAGACGCTTTCGATCGCGGAATTCGTGGCACTCGCCAACGCGTCCTAGTCAGGCTGTTCCTCCAACAGGCCGGAGACGAAGTCGAAAAGCCCCGGGCGGCGGTCGCGGCGAAGCCGTTCGGCGGTCGCAATCGCGCGAACGGCCGCGAAAGCCCGATCCAGGTCGTTGTTGACGACAACATAATCGTATTCGCGCCAGTGCTCGATCTCGACCCGTGCATTCTTCAATCGCATCTCGATATTCGCATCGGAATCCTCTGCGCGCCGCTTCAGCCGCGCCTTCAACTCGTGCATCGAGGGCGGCAGGATGAAGACCGAGACGATGTCCGCCCGCATCTTCTCATTGAGCTGCACGGCACCCTGCCAGTCGATATCGAAGAGCATGTCGCGGCCGGCGGCCATGGCCGATTCGGCCGGCTCGCGGGGCGTACCATAGAAGTTCCCGTGCACCTCCGCCCATTCCAGCAGCGCATCGGAATTGCGCAGCCGCTCGAATTCACGCCGGGAGACGAAGTGATAATGGACCCCGTCGATCTCGCTGGCCCGCCGCGGACGCGTCGTGACGCTGACCGAAAGCTCCAGCGACGAGTCGCTTTCAAGCAGGTTGCGCGCGATCGTCGACTTTCCCGCTCCGGATGGCGAGGAAAGCACCAGCATCAACCCGCGCCGACGGATTTGGAACGCATCTTCTGCCATGCGCTACTCCAGATTCTGTACCTGTTCGCGAAAGCGGTCCACCACGGCCTTCAGCTCAAGACCGATCGCCGTTATCGCCACCGCGTTCGATTTAGAGCACAACGTATTCGATTCGCGGATGAATTCCTGCGAAAGAAAATCAAGCTTGCGCCCGACCGGCCCGCCGGCGCCGAGCAGCGAGCGCACCGCTGCCACATGCGTCTTCAGCCGGTCGAGTTCCTCGCGGATATCAGCCTTCGTGGCAAGGAAAGCCGCCTCCATGTTGAGCCGGCTTTCGTCGAGCGTCGGCATGGCGTCCATGACCAGCCGGACCTGCTCGGCCAGTTTCGCGCGGATCGCCTGCGGCTCGCGTGACGGATCGGCTTCCGCCTGCAGCGTCAGTGCCTCGATCTCGTCCACATGGCCGAGAAGCAACCGCCCGAGCGCGGCGCCCTCTTCGAGCCGCGCCTTTACGAGCCCGTCCAGCGCTTCATCGAGCGCCGTCATGATAACCGCGTCGAATGCGGCCGCCTCTTCCTCGGTCGCAAGCGGATCGGCGAATTCCAGCACGCCACGCAATGCGAGCAGCCCGTCTGCACGCGCCGGCGCAACCCCGAATTCCTCCTCCAGCCGCTTCGCCAGGGCTGCGACGTTGCCCAGCAACACCTCGTTGACGATCGGGGTGGCGTCCGCGCCCTGGCGGCTCAAATTAAGCGCGGCATAGAACTGGCCGCGTGAAAACCGTTTCTGGAAGGCCTGCTTGGCCGGCTGCTCGATCCGCTCAAGACCGGGCGGCAGGCGCAGCCGGACCTCAAGCCCCTTCCCGTTGACGGATTTGAGCTCCCAGGCAAAGGCGTTCCCTGGATGAACGCCCGTCGCGCGGGCAAAACCCGTCATGCTCTGCAATGCCATCTATGGTCCCCTCGCCTTTGCTCGACGGGCCGGCCGACTCTCCAGCCTCCCGCCGAATCCCTTAAAGGCTATGATGTTTCTTATCGCCTGTGCAGACAGGATCAATTAGCCGGGGAAGTGTCCGTTTGCGGCGCCGCACCGGCACCTTCCGCGTCCTTCCGCTCCTTCTCGATCTTGCGCCAGCGGGCGACATTCTTGTTGTGGTCGGCAAGCGTCGAGGCGAAGGCATGCCCCCCCGTCCCGTCGGCAACGAAATAAAGATCGTTCGTGTCCGCCGGATGGGCGACAGCCTCGAGCGCCGCACGGCCCGGATTGGCGATCGGGGTCGGCGGCAGCCCGTCTATCAGGTAGGTATTGTAGGGCGTCGGCTTTTCCACATCCGACTGGAAGATCGGGCGCCCCGCCGGCCGGCCTTCGCCCCCGAACAACCCGTAGATGATCGTCGGATCGGACTGCAGGCGCATATGGTGCTTGAGCCGGTTGATGAAGACCGCCGCCACGCGTGGCCGCTCCTCGGGCACTCCCGTTTCCTTCTCGACGATCGAGGCCAGCGTCACGAACTCGTTGATGTCCTTCAGTGGCAGATCCGTCGCGCGCTTCTCCCAGATCGACCGGACGAGCTTTCTCTGCTCGGCCGTCATCCTGTCGATGATTTCCTGCCTCGTGGCGCCTCGGGTGAATTGCTGCGTATCCGCCGCAAGGCTGCCTTCGGGCGGCTTATCGGCCGGCATTTCCCCGACCAGCACGTCATCCTTGGCGATCCGGTCGAACGCCTGCGCCACCGTCAACCCTTCCGGGATCGTCAGCGAATGCAGGATCGACTTGCCGCTCTTCAGGATATCCATGATCCGGTGCATGGAGGCACCGGCGGGAATGGCGTATTCGCCAGCCTTGAGCTTGCCTTGGTTGCCATAGACCTGAATGCCGATCCGGAAGATCTGCGCGTCGCTGACAAGGCCGCGTTCCTCGAGTTCGCCGGCGATCGAGTTGGCTCCGGTATTCGGCTTCACCAGGAAGACCGAGTCCTTGGCCGACGGACCTTTTCCCTCGAACACCTGCTTGCCGATATAGATGCCGAACGCGGCCGCAATCGTCAGGAGGACGATGCCGGAGACGAGAAAATTCAGGAAGACGACAATCTGGTTACGCGATTGACGGGAACGTCTCGCGGCTCGGCCCCCTGAAGCCGGCGCGAGTGTCTCATAGGCGGATTTCGGCATGGCGGCCGGCTCTTCGGCCTCGCCCTTGCCGGAACGGTCTTCATCTCCGCTGTAATCGGTCATTCGCAGTGCTTATCCAGGGTCGCTGCGTGTCATTCAAGGTGGCTGCTACGCGGACAGTAACTACGCGGACAGTAGTTTTGAATATGGCAAATTTCGCGACGCGCCGCCCGGCGCGGCGAAATGCCGGAACTCAGGCGTCGTAGCGACGGAAAACAAGCGAGGCGTTGGTGCCTCCGAACCCGAAGGAGTTCGACAGGGCGATGTCGATAGGCCGCTTCCGCGGCGTATTGGGCACGAGATCGATCGCCGATTCCACCGCCGGGTTGTCGAGGTTGATCGTTGCCGGCGCAATGCCGTCTCGAATCGCCAGGATCGAGAAGATCGCCTCCGCCGCGCCAGCCGCGCCCAGCATATGGCCGATGGACGACTTGGTAGAGGACATGGAAATCTTCGACGCGGCATTGCCGACAAGCCGCTCAACCGCGCCGAGTTCGATCGTATCGGCCATGGTCGAGGTGCCATGGGCATTGATGTAGTCGATGTCGGCCGGCGTCAGGCAGGCATTCCTGAGCGCAGCCGCCATGCAGCGATAGGCCCCATCGCCATCCTCGGCCGGAGCCGTGATGTGGTGGGCGTCGCCGCTCATCCCGTAGCCTACGATCTCCGCATAAATGCGTGCGCCGCGCGCCTTGGCGTGCTCCAGCTCCTCCAGCACCAGCACGCCCGCGCCTTCGGCGATGACGAAGCCGTCACGGTCGCGGTCATATGGTCGCGACGCCTTTTGGGGCGTGTCGTTGTAGTGGGTCGAGAGCGCCTTGCACGCGGCGAAACCGGCAAGCGCCAAACGGCCGATCGGCGCTTCCGCACCACCCGCGACCATTACCTCGGCATCGCCGAAGGCGATCATGCGGGAGGCATCGCCAATAGCATGCGCGCCAGTGGAGCAGGCCGTCACCACGGCATGATTCGGCCCTTTTAGCCCATGCCGGATCGAAACCTGGCCGGAAACGAGGTTGATGATATTGCCGGTAATGAAGAAGGGGCTGATACGGCGCGGCCCGCGCTCGTGCAGGATCAGCGCGTTCTCCGCGATCCCCTCTATGCCGCCGATGCCGGAGCCGATGGTAACACCGGTATAGTTCTGTTCGTCCGCTGCCTTCGGATGCCACCCGGCATCGTCGAGCGCAAGGTCCGCAGCGGCAATGCCATAGGCGATGAAGTCGCCGATCTTGCGCTGTTCCTTGGCTTCAAGGAAACGGTCGGGATTATAGGTCCCGTTCTCTCCGTCGCCGCGCGGAACCGTGCTGGCGATCTTGCAGGCCATATCCTCCACGTCGAACGTATCGACGCGGCGGGCGCCGCTCTTGCCGTCGAGCAGGGCTTTCCAGCTATGCTCGACGCCCACGCCCAAAGGGGAGACAAGGCCCATGCCGGTGACGACGACGCGCCTCATTTAAAGTTCTCCCTCGTTCGGCGTCAGGCACTGCCCGCCTTTGCCGGGCAGCGGGGATATCAGGATGAAGCCTTGTCGATATACTTGACGGCATCGCCGACGGTGAGGATCGTCTCGGCGGCGTCATCCGGGATCTCGACCCCGAATTCTTCCTCGAACGCCATGACGAGTTCGACCGTATCGAGGCTGTCCGCGCCCAAATCGTCGATGAAGCTCGCCTGCTCCGTTACCTTGTCCGCGTCAACACCGAGGTGCTCGACGACGATTTTCTTGACGCGTTCTGCGGTATCGCTCATTTGGGAACCCTCGAATTCATGTTTCCGTGTCTTCGTTAGCGGCAGGATAGCCGCTAATCAAGCTGAAAAGACTTCGGGGCGAACGGGCGTCCGTTTTCCCCCACCGGCGTCTGGTGATTGGGCGGATAGCATGAAGGTTTGCCGGGTAAAAGGCCTAAAGGACGGATAGTTGCCCTTGCAGCTCTCTCAGATCATCGCCATCCCGCCATTTACGTGGATCATCTGCCCGGTAACGTAGGCGGCCTCGGGAGAAGCGAGGAACACGGCGGCGGTGGCGATCTCCTCCCCCTTGCCCATCCGTTTCATGGGAATGGCCCCCATGATCGCCTCCTTCTGCTTGTCGTTCAGCTTGTCGGTCATGGCTGATTCGATGAAGCCGGGTGCGATGCAGTTCACGGTGATGCCGCGGCTGGCGATCTCGTTGGCGAGCGCCTTTGAAAAGCCGATCATGCCGGCCTTGGAGGCGCAGTAGTTGGTCTGCCCGGGATTGCCCGTGACACCGACGACCGAGGTGATGTTGATGATCCTGCCGAAGCGCCGGCGCATCATCGGATGCGTCAGCTCGCGGGTGAGCCGAGCCATGGAATTCAGGTTCACCTCGATGACCGCGTCCCAATCCTCGTCCGACATGCGCACGAACAGCCCGTCCCGGGTGATGCCGGCATTGTTGACGAGAATATCGACGCCGCCAAGAACCTCTTCTGCCTTCTGCGCCATCGCCTTCACCGCATCGCGGTCGGCCAGATTCGCGACGAAGACATGCGCGCGCTCACCCAGGTCACCGGCAAGCGCTTCCAGTTTCTCGACGCGCGTGCCATGCAGGCCAACCGTAGCGCCCTGCGCGTGGAGCGCGCGCGCGATCGCCTCGCCGATACCGCCGGAAGCGCCGGTGACGAGGGCTTTTTTGCCGGTCAGGTCGAACATGGATCATTCCTTTTCAGGATCATGCGGGAATATGTTCCCGTAATGGTTTAGTTCAGGCCAGCGTCAAAAGTGCAGTTTCCACATCCGCCGGCGAGTTGACCGGCACCGTGGCAATCTCGCGGTTGATGCGGCGCGCAAGGCCGGAAAGCACCTTGCCGGAGCCGATCTCGTAGAGCGTATCGACGCCGTTCGCGCCGAACCATTCCACCGTTTCGCGCCAGCGCACCCGTCCGGTCACCTGCTCTACCAGCCGTGCGGCGATCTCCTTCGGGTCGGTCAGCGGCGCGACCGCGACATTGCTGACGACGGGCACGACCGGCGCCTTGATGGAGGCTTCGGCAAGCGCCGCACGCATGCGCTCCGCCGCCGGTGCCATCAGCGCCGAATGGAAGGGCGCGGAAACCGGCAACATGATCGCCCGCTTGGCACCGCGCTCCGTGCAAAGGCGTGCCGCGTCTTCCACGCCGGCCTTGGTCCCGGAAATGACGATCTGGCCGCCGCCATTGTCGTTGGCGATCTGGCAAGCCGATTTGGCGGACGCCTCACGGCAAGCAGCTTCTACGGCATCCTGGTCGAGCCCGAGAATCGCGGCCATCGCGCCTTCGCCGGCAGGAACGGCTTCCTGCATGGCATCGCCGCGGATACGAAGCAGCCGTGCAGTATCGGAAAGTGTGAAGGCGCCGGCGGCGCAGAGCGCCGAATACTCTCCGAGCGAATGACCGGCGACATAGGCGACCTTGCCGGCAAGCGAAAACCCGCGCGCTTCCATCGCGCGGATCGCCGCGATCGATACGGCCATCAGCGCCGGCTGCTGGTTCGAGGTGAGCGTCAGGACATCGTCCGGCCCTTCCCACATGATCGTGGAAAGCTTCTGGCCGAGCGCCTCGTCGACTTCCTCGAACACGGCCCACGCCTCGGGAAAGGTCTCGGCAAGCTCCTTGCCCATGCCGACCGCCTGGCTTCCCTGCCCCGGAAATGTGAACGCAATGGCCATCTTCGCAGCTCCAGCCTGCTGGTGATTGGCTTGCGTGTGACGCAGGAACCGCCGTCAAGTCAAGGGCGCCCGGTTTTTCATCCTTTGGCCGTCACCCCCGGCCGAAGAAGTCGGCCTTGCCGAGCGGCACGCCATTGTGGCGCAGGATCGCGTAGGCGGTGGTGACGTGGAAATAGAAATTCGGCGTCGCGAAGTGAAGCAGGTACTGCACTCCAGGCATCTTCATCTCACCGCCGCCGATCTTGAGCGTGATCTCCTTTTCCTCGGAACCGTCGATGTCGGCCGCCGAAAAACCTTTCAGAAATTCCTGAACCTTCTCGATCCGGGCCTGAAGTTCGGTGAAGCTCGTTTCCTTGTCCTCCAGTTTCAGCGGTTCGCGGCCGGAAAGCCGGGCGCAGGCACCCTTGGCATGATCGGTCGCGATCTGAACCTGTGCCGTCAGAGTGAACATGTCCGGCGCAAGGCGATCATTGAGGAAAACAGCGGGCTCGATCTTGCGCTGCGCCGCATTGGCCTCGCCTTTTGCAAGCACATGCGACAGGTTCTTGAGCATGGCGGAGAATACCGGCACGGAAGCTGAATACATGGAGATGGTCATAGGTGGTTTTCCCTGGAACAGACGGCCGGACGGCCGCTCGATGGACAATACGCCTGCGCGGAAGGATCACAAGCGCCCTGCCCGCGCCGCATTCCACAGCGAGAATCAGTTGGACCGTGGAGGATTCGCATGGCCCGCACCCGATTGCTCGCTCTCGCTCTCTTAGGTGCGCTGCTGCCCGTTGCCGCGCAGGCGGAGCCGGCCTATCTCGATGACCGCTCGACCCCTGAAGCGCTCGTGCGCTCACTCTACAACGCCGTCAACCGGCACGAATACGCCCGTGCCTACAACTATTTCTCCGAGCCGCCGGCGAAGGACGTCGATGCTTACGCAAAGGGCTTTGCCGATACGGCCGAGGTGAAGGTCCTGATCGGCGCGGCGGGTAGCGAGGGCGCGGCCGGCAGCACCTATTACAATCTGCCCGTCGCCATCGAAGCCGTCGACAAGAAGGGAAAATCCAAGGTCTATGCCGGCTGCTACACGCTGAAGCTCTCCGATCCGCAGATCCAGGCGGACAAATACGACCCGCTCCATATCGAGAAAGGCAGCCTGAAACCGGCCAAGGCCGGCCTCGACGAGGCGCTGCCGAAGGAATGTGGCGACGGCCCACCGCCGCCTGCGAAGGACGCGTTGCTAGACAAGGCGAAGAGCCTTTTCACGGCGGACTACGTCGATATCTGCGATACATCCGCCATGGGCCCCGATGCGGCCGAACCGCAATCCTGGGAAATCTCCTTCTCGCTCGCCTCCGACAAGGAAGGAGCGCCACCACGCAAGGCGCGGCTCTTCCAGTTCGCCTGCTCGAGCGCCGCCTACAACCAGTCGGAGGTCTATTACTTCGTCAATGGCGAGGGCGAATTACGCAATCTCCAGTTCGCCGCACCGGAACTCGCCATCCGCTATGAGAACGATGATGCGAACGGCAAGGTCGAAAGCGTGCAGATCGTCGGCTACACCGCCGAGAACCAGCTCATGAATTCGTCCTACGATCCCGACACGCAGACCATCTCATCCATGAACAAATGGCGTGGCGCAGGCGACGCCGCTTCAAGCGGCGCCTGGATGTTCCGCAACGGCGTCTTCACGCTGGTCAAATACGACGTGGACGCGTCTTATGACGGCAAGGTCGATCCGAAGCCGGTGATCGACTACGAGACAGGGCCGTAACCTCTACTTGCCAGCCTTTTGGCGCTATTTCCTCAAGGAAAGCATCCAGTTGAGGACCTGCCGCCAATCGGCCATGCGGATCGGCGTTCCGTGCGTGCCGGTCTCGAACCGGGCGAAGCGTGTCGGATAGCCCGGCGAGCGCTTCCTGATCTCCTCGAAGAAAGCTTCCTGCCGCGCGACCGGGAAAACCTTGTCGTGGCTGCCCTGCGCGAAGAAGACTGGCACTTTCCGCTTGAAGGCCGGGCTCTTGAAGAAATCCTCGTCCCACATGGAGCCGAGGAGCAGCAGACCGGACAGTCTCGGCGCGATCTTGCCGTTTTCCGCCAGTTTCCAGCAGATGTGGCCGCCCATCGAGCCGCAGGCGACGAACAAGGCGGCGTTTGGAGAGCCGTCGAGATAGTGCTCGATGACAGCTGCTACTTCCGCCGCGCCCTTGTCGCCGAAATCGGAAAAATCCGGCGACAGATAGAGCCCGCCATTGTCCGCCATCAAATTCTTGATGCGGTTGAAATTGCCGCCGAAGGTGAAATCGTCGACGCCCTGGCTGCGGCTGCCGCCCTGCCCGTGCAGATAGAGGATGATGATGCTCGCACCCTTCTGCGCCCCGACCGCATAGGCCCGCAACGTGCCAAGCGGCGTATCGAGCGCCATGTCCTGCTGCACGCGCCGCACGCGAAGCGAGACATACTGGTCATTCACGCGACGCTCCGGAATGCTGTCACGCTGGTTGATGTCGCGATATTCGCGATAGTCGAAGACGCGGTAATCGCCATTATCCCGGCTGGAAAGCTCGGCGGGATAGGCGAAGAGATCGTCCTTGTAGGGTGCAAGCTGCAGGGAGGCGGCATGGACACCAGACACGGTAACAAGAAGCAAGGCAAGAGCGGCACCAAAGCCCCCTCGCCACTTCAACCAAACGCCGCAATAACCAAGCAATCCCCTCACCCCGCCGCGACCCCGCCGGCAAGTGCGAGCGCGTCGGGCGTATCGACATCGATGCTGGCGCCCTCCCCGATCTCGACATCGACGACTTCGGTACCGCCGGCCTCGACCAGATGGCGCGCCCCGACATCGCCTTCGAGCAGTTCGACGGCAGGAAAGACGGAGCGAGGCAGGACCACCGGATTGCCGCGCTTGCCGGCGTGGGTGGCGCGCACGATCGCGTGGCCGGAAGCGCGTGCGAAAGCGGCAACGAGCGCATCGAAATCCGTCGTACCGACCCCCGGCATGTCGCCCAGCACGACCATCGCGCCATCGGCATCCGCAGGCAGCGCGTGGATGCCGGCTTTGAGCGAACCGGCGAGACCTGAGACATAATCCGGATTGTCGGCGAAGCGGACATTCACCCCGGCCAGCGCCTCGCGCACCCGTTCCGCCTGATGGCCGGTCACCACGATCGCTCCATCCGCGCGGCTCCGCAGCACACGCTCCGTCACCAGCCGGACCAGTTTCTTGCCGTCGAATCCGGCGAGCAGCTTGTTCGGCCCGCCCATGCGGCTGGAGCGGCCGGCCGCCAGCACGATCGCATAGACCTTCGCACGTTTCACCGGTTCGGCGGGTTCGCGCAGCTGCGGCCGCGTCGGTATTTCCATCAGGAGTCCCCCGACGCCCATGCCGGCGATATCGTCTTCCGTCACCGGAACGCCGGCGATCAGGCGATCGAGCACCCAGTCGAATCCGTTTTCCTTGGGGCTGCGCGCGCAGCCGGGCGCTCCGAGCACCGGCCGCCCGCCGCGCTCGCCCAGGATAAGGAGATTGCCCGGATCGACCGGCATACCGGCGCGGTACACCGTGCCGCCCGATTCGCGGATAGCCGCGGGAATGACATCCTCCGGATCGCACACGGCCGAGGCACCGAACACCAGCACCATGTCATTGTCGCGCGAAAGCTCCGAGATCGCCTGCGCGACGGCACCCTGCTCGTGCGGCGTCCGCCGCTCCTCGGAAACGCGGCTGCCGGAGCGCGCCAGCCGGGCCTCGGTGACACGCCGCGTCTTGTCGAGCACGCTTTCCTTGACGCTCGGCAGCACCGTCTGCACGACTCCCACCGACCATGCCCGGTAGGGGTGCACCTCGAAAATGGTACGGTCGGCGGTAATCGAAACGATCCAGTCCACTACCGCCTCCGGCACGGCGAAGGGAATGATCTTCACCGTTGCCACCATCTGTCCGGCGACGACCGGCGCAAAAGCGGCAACGGTCGCGATGGTCACGGCGGGATCGACATGATTGATGGAATCGATCAGTTCCTTGTCCACCGTGAACAGACCGGTCATCCTGGCGTGCAGATTGACGCGGCCGGTTGCCGCCGGCTTCACCTCGATGCCCGAATGCTTCAGCGCGCCTGCAATGCGCGCGGCGGCCTGGTTCTCGTCCACATCGTCGGAAGCAAGCGAAGCGGCAACCACTTCGCGCATACCGGCGGCCGCCAGCGCCTTCACATCTTCAGCCGTCAGCCGATGCGCCTTGCGCAGGCGTTTTTCGCGGGCGACCGTCGCATGCGCAAGAATCGCGCCTTCTGCATCTTCGATCGGGATCGGCCCGAACCTCACGCGGCCTTCTCCGTCGTTTCCGCCGTCATGCCGCGCGAACGGAACGAAGCGATGATTTCGGCAAGCACCGCGACCGCGATCTCCGCCGGGCTCGCCGCACCGATATTCATGCCGATCGGCGAATGGATGCGGCCGATCTCGTCCGCCGTCACCCCCATCGCCGTCAGGCGTTCGACGCGCTTCGCATGCGTCTTACGGCTGCCGAGCGCACCGACATAGAAACAGCCCGTCTTCAGTGCCGATTTCAGTGCGAAATCGTCGATCTTCGGGTCATGCGTCAACGCCGCGACGCCGGTATAGGCATCGAAAGGCCGTCTCTTCAGCACGTCCTCCGGCCATTCGGCGAAAAGCGGCACGCCGGGAAAGCGCGCTTCTGTGGCGAACGCCGTGCGCGGGTCGATGATTTCGATATCGAAGCCGGCGATCTTCGCCATCGGCGCCAGCGCCTGGCTGATATGGACGGCGCCGATCGCCACCAGCCTCGGCGGCGGCAGATGCGCGTTCAGGAAGAAGCTGCGTCCTTCCGCTTCGACCGTACCCGACTTGCCCGACCGGAACGCCTTTTCAAGCGCCGCGCCGAGTTCGCCCGACACGGAATCACCCTCGCGCACCAGCCGGTCACGACCGTCGCCCAAATCGGTGACGAGGACCGCCGCCCGGCGCGCTTGGCGTTCTACGTTCAGCTTTTTGAGAAGGTTCGGGTCCATCAGAACGCCTCCATCTTGTCAAGGCGGCGCCCTAAGACACCTCCCTCTGCCCTGCCGGACATCTCCCCCTCAAGGGGGGAGATCAGCGGTTTCAAATGCCGCGCCACATTGGGAATATCAAAAGATGGCACGGCCCACGCGGCCGTCCGATCTCCCCCCTTGAGGGGGAGATGTCCGGCAGGACAGAGGGGGGTGAAACCAATCAACGAAGGTCTCCCACTCAGCCCAGCCGCTCGACATAGACCTTGATACGACCGCCGCAGGAAAGCCCCGCGCGCCACGCCGTTTCGTCGGCCACGCCGAACTCAAGCATGCGCGGCTTGCCGTTTTCCAGCACATCGAGCGCCTCGGTCACCACTTCGCCCTCGACGCAGCCGCCGGACACCGATCCCTGGAAATTGCCTTCACGGTCGATGACGAGGTGGCTGCCGACCGGGCGCGGGGCCGATCCCCAGGTCTCGACAACGGTCGCGATCGCCACGTCGCGCCCGTCCTTCATCCAGTTTTCGGCAATGAACAGCGGGTCCTGCCCGCCCTCAAGCGTGGTCGCATTTTCCATGATGGATCTCCTTCTTCAGGCGGCCTTCGCCAGCCATGCCCGCGGATCGGCAGTGTGTCCATTGTCGGCCGACAGCGAGGCGCAAAGGTCGGATAGCGCATTCAACGTATGCACGGCGCGAAATTCGTCAACATGCGGCAGCATCGCGCGCACGCCGCGTGCCTTTGCCTCGAACCCCTCGAAGCGCAGGAGCGGATTGAGCCAGACAAGCCGCCGGCAGGATTTGTGCAACCGCTCCATCTCGGCCGAAAGGCCGGCGACGTCGTCGCGCTCCAGCCCGTCCGTGATTAGCAGCACCGTTGCCCCTTGCCCGAGCACGCGGCGCGACCAGAGCCGGTTGAACTCGGCCAGCGTGTCGCCGATGCGGGTGCCGCCCGACCAGTCCTTCACCGCCTTGGAGCAGTCCGCGAGCGCCTCGTCCGGATCGCGATGGCGCATCTGGCGGGTGATGTTGGTCAGCCGCGTGCCGAAGACGAAGGTATGCACACGCCGCCGCTTCTCCGTCAGCGCATGCAGGAAGTGCAGGAAGATGCGGCTGTACTGGCTCATCGAGCCTGAGATGTCCGCCAGCACGACCAGCGGCGGATGGATTTCGCGCGGCGAGCGGAATTTCGGCAGGATCAGGTCCCCGCCGGTCCGGAGCGCCGAGCGCATCATGGCCCTCTGGTCCACGCGGCGGCCGCGCGGATCGGCCTTGAAGCGGCGCGTCCTCACCAGATCGTGCGGCAGGGCCAGTTTTGCGATGGCCTGCCGCGCCTCGGCAAGCTCGGCCGCGCTCATCTGGGCAAAATCCTTCTCGCGCAGCACTTCGTTGCCGGAGACGGTGAAGCGCGCATCGACTTCGATCTCGGGGATTTCGTCCAGCCCCTTGCCCTTGTGCCCCTCGAACAGCGCCTCGCTGACCCGCTGCTCGGCAGCGCGCGGCTTCTCCTTCTCCCGATGGTCGGGGGCGACCGGCGAGAACATTGCCAGCATCTTCTCGATCAGTTCTCGCGATTTCCAGAACAGCCTGAACGCCTCGTCGAAGACGGCATGGTCTTCATGCCGGGTGACCAGCACTGCATGCAACGTCCAGTAGAAATCGTCACGATTACCGATGCCGGCGGCCAGCACCGCGTCGATCGCATCGACCACGGCGGCAGGACCGACCCGCATGCCCGCTTTCCTCAGCGTACGGGCGAAATAGATGATGTTGTCGGCCAGCCGGCCGTCGGGATCGGCGGAGCGGACGTTCATGTCGCCCGCCTACTCCGCCGCGGTCGAAAGTTCCGCCTTCACTTCCTTCAGGATGCGGCGGCCTTCGCCCTGTTCGATCTTCGCGATATCGTCCTGGTATTTCAAAAGCACGCCGATCGTGTCGGAAACGGTCTCGGGATCGAGCGCGACCTTGTCGAGTTCGGTGAGCGCGCTCGCCCAGTCGATCGTCTCCGCGACGCCCGGCACCTTGAACAGCTCGATCCCGCGCAGCTTCTGGATGAAGCGCACCAGTTCGGCCGACAACCGGCGATTGGCGTTCGGCACCTTGCGCCGGACGATCTCGAGCTCCCGCTCGGCCTCGGGGTAATCGAGCCAGTGATACAGGCAGCGCCGCTTCAGCGCGTCGTGGATCTCGCGTGTGCGGTTGGTGGTGATGATGACGATCGGCGGTTCCTTCGCCTTGATCGTACCGAGTTCCGGCACGGTCACCTGATAGTCGGAGAGGATTTCGAGGAGGAAAGCCTCGAAGGCCTCGTCCGTGCGGTCGAGTTCGTCGATCAGGAAGACGGGCGCGGCGCCGACCTCGCCGGTCAGAGCGTCGAGCACCGGACGCCGGATCAGGTAGCGCTCGGAAAAGACGTTCTTTTCCATTGCGGAGCGGTCGACCGAGCCTCCTGCTTCCTCCATCCTGATCTCGATCATTTGAGCGGCGTAGTTCCACTCATAGACCGCCGAGGAGACGTCGAGCCCTTCATAGCATTGCAGGCGGATAAGCCGGCGTCCGAGCGCGGCAGCGAGCACCTTGGCGATCTCCGTCTTGCCGACGCCCGCCTCGCCCTCGAGGAACAGCGGTCGCTTCATCTTCAGCGCAAGAAAAAGCACCGTCGCCAGCGCGCGGTCGGCGACGTAATCGGCGCCTTCGAGAAGCGACAGCGTCTCCTCGATGGACTGAGGAGCGGCGCGCGGTTTCAGGTCAGGCATCGAAAACTCCAAGCGGAAACACGGTCAGAGACCGTGATAGCCGCGATCGTGATAGATGAGCGGCCGGACCTTATTCCCGATGCGCAACCCTGTCACCTTGCCAAAAAGCACACGGTGCGTCGCCATGTCCTTGGCCTCGACGATCCGGCAGTCGAAGACAGACAGCGCATCCACGAGCGTCGGAGAGCCGGTCGAGATCGTGTCCCATTCCCCGCGGGCGAATCGCTCGTCCTGCGTGAGCTTGCCCAGCCCGGAAAAAGCATTCGCCAATCCCTCGTGATGATGGCCGAGCGTGTTCAGCGCGAAAACGCCGTTCTCGGCGAAAACATCGTTGGCCGGGTTGGTCCGCATGAGGCAGACAAGAACGGTCGGAGGCTCGTCCGAGACCGAGCAGGCCGCGATAATCGTCGTTCCGCGCCGGCCGGCCGGGCCGTCCGTCGTCACCACATGCACGTGGCCGGCGAAATTCGCCATGGCGTCGCGGTAAAGCCGCGGCTGGATTTCATTCTTCTTCAGCAAGATGCTTCCCCCGCTAGTATGGCGGATGTGAAATTCGCCGCGACCCCGTCACCGCTGGTCAACGAATTCCGTACCCGAAAACCATACTAGGATCATAAGCTTGCCAGTCTATTGACCGAATCGCGAAGTTCCGCGGCATCTGCCGCAAACGATCCGGATCCGGGATCGGAGCGGCCTGGCGGCCTGTCGCTATCGGACGCTCCCGCGAATATAGGGATCGGCCGGTGCATCACAAGCGCCCTTCTCGTCCCCGATATCCACATCCCCGGCCCACAAGATGTTGCGTCATGCGAATGTCGTAAAACGAGTCCTTGACGGCTTCGAGCGAGTCGCTTTTTATAGGTCATGCGCTGCTGTTCGCGGCGCGGCCGGAAAGTTCCGAGGCCGGTCTTTTTTCCAGATTTCGATGCGTTTTTGGACATCCTCCTTTCTGCCGGGATGGGCGGAAATGGTGCGGTTTGCGGGGCGTTCAAGGGTCGTTAGCCGGGCTGGTAAAATTTGTCGTTAACACTATATTTAGTGTTTGCATCGACGCTCGGCACTAGATACGGTTGAGTTCCCGTTCGGGGAATCGGGACGGGAAAGAGTTCCAGAAGAACCCGCGGCCGGGTTCGCGCCAAAGGCGGAAAGGCCGGATCAGGCCTTCGGGTGCAAGGTGGCGAGCGGCTGCGAGACATGGAGAACCGGTCATCCTCGGATGACCGGCGGGTGCGGACCCGCGCTTGTCGAATTGGGCGGAAATCGCCTTCGAAAAGCGCTATATATTGACGAGGAAAAGGGACAACCAAAATGCGCATCGAGCGGCGTTTCACCAAGGCTTCACAATCGCCTTATGCCCAGATCGAGTTCCGCAAGGCGGTGAGCGAGATCAGGAACCCGGACGGCTCGATCGTCTTTCGGCTGGCCGATATCGACGTGCCGGCGCAGTTCTCCCAGGTCGCGACCGACGTTCTGGCCCAAAAGTATTTCCGCAAGGCCGGCGTGCCCGCCCGCCTGAAGAAGGTCGAGGAAACCTCAGTCCCCTCCTTCCTGTGGCGCTCGGTTGCCGACGAGGCCGAGCTTGCCAAGCTGCCGGAGAGCGAGCGCTACGGCTCGGAGACCGACGCCCGCCAGGTCTTCGACAGGCTGGCCGGCACCTGGACCTATTGGGGCTGGAAGGGCGGCTATTTCGCTTCCGAGGACGATGCCCTCGCCTTCCGCGACGAGCTTGCCTACATGCTCGCCACCCAGCGTGTTGCGCCGAACTCGCCGCAATGGTTCAACACCGGCCTGCACTGGGCCTATGGCATAGATGGGCCGAGCCAGGGCCATTTCTACGTCGATCCATTCACCGGCAAGCTGGTGAAGTCGAAATCGGCCTATGAACACCCGCAGCCGCATGCCTGCTTCATCCAGTCCGTCGGCGATGATCTCGTCAACGAAGGCGGCATCATGGACCTGTGGGTGCGCGAGGCACGGCTGTTCAAATACGGCTCCGGCACCGGCTCCAACTTCTCGCACCTGCGCGGCGAAGGTGAGCGGCTTTCGGGCGGCGGCAAGTCATCTGGCCTGATGAGCTTCCTCAAGATCGGCGACCGCGCGGCCGGCGCCATCAAGTCGGGTGGCACGACGCGACGCGCCGCCAAGATGGTGGTCGTCGACATCGACCATCCCGACATCGAGCAGTATATCGACTGGAAGGTGAACGAAGAGCAGAAGGTCGCCTCGCTCGTCACCGGCTCCAAGATCGTCAAGAAGCATCTCGGCGAGATCATGAAGGCCTGCGTCAATTGCGAAGGTCATGACGACGATTGCTTCGACCCCTCGATCAACACCGCGCTGAAGCGCGCCATCCGCGCCGCCAAGCGCGACGCGGTGCCGGAGAACTACATCAAGCGCGTCATCCAGTTCGCGAAGCAGGGCTACACCTCGATCGCGTTCAAGACCTATGACACGGACTGGGATTCGGAGGCCTATCTCACCGTTTCCGGCCAGAACTCCAACAACTCCGTCTCGCTGAAGGAGGATTTCCTGCGCGCCGTCGAGAACGACAGCGACTGGAACCTCGTCAACCGCATCGACGGCAAGGTGGCGAAGACGCTGAAGGCCCGCGAACTGTGGGAAAAGATCGGCTACGCGGCCTGGGCCTCGGCCGATCCGGGCCTGCACTTCAACACGACAATGAACGACTGGCACACCTCGCCGGCGGCCGGCCCGATCCGCGCGTCGAACCCGTGCTCGGAATACATGTTCCTCGACGACACGGCCTGCAATCTCGCCTCGATCAACCTGCTCCCCTACCGCAACGCCGACGGCACGATCGACATCGCGGCCTATGAGCATTCGGTCCGCCTGTGGACCATCGTGCTGGAGATTTCCGTCATGATGGCGCAGTTCCCGTCGAAGGAGATCGCGCGCCTTTCCTACGAATACCGCACGCTCGGCCTCGGCTACGCCAATATCGGCGGCCTGCTCATGACTTCCGGCATCCCCTACGATTCAGACGCGGGCCGCGCTATCGGCGCGTCGCTCACCGCGATCATGACCGGCACGGCCTATGCGACCTCGGCCGAGATGGCCGCCGAGCTCGGCGCCTTCCCGGACTACGACCGCAACGCCGAGAACATGCTGCGCGTCATGCGCAACCACCGCCGCGCCGCCTATGGCGAGCATGACGGCTACGAAAGGCTGTCGGTCAACCCGGTGCCGCTCAACGAAGAGCATGTCTGGCAGAAGGAACTGGTGGAGCATGCACGCGCCGCGTGGGACCGCGCCATCGACCTCGGCGAGGAGCACGGCTTCCGCAACGCCCAGGCGACCGTCATCGCGCCGACCGGCACGATCGGGCTGGTCATGGACTGCGACACGACCGGCATCGAGCCCGACTTCGCGCTGGTGAAGTTCAAGAAGCTCGCCGGCGGCGGCTACTTCAAGATCATCAACCGCGCCGTGCCGGAAGCCTTGCGCTCGCTCGGCTACGGCGAGGCCGAGATCGCCGAGATCGAGGCCTATGCCGTCGGCCACGGCAACCTCAACCAGGCGCCCGCCGTCAACCCCGGCTCGCTTCGCACAAAAGGCTTCACCGACGAGAAGGTCGCCGCGCTGAATGCCGCCTTGAAGCAGGCCTTCGACATTAAATTCGTCTTCAACAAATGGACGCTCGGCGAGGATTTCTGCAAGGAAACGCTCGGCTTCACCGACGAGCAGTTGAACGACCTCTCCTTTGAGATGCTCCCTGCCCTCGGTTTCTCGAAGAAGGAGATCGAGGCGGCCAACATCCACATCTGCGGGGCGATGACGCTGGAGGGCGCGCCGCATCTGAAGGATGAGCACCTGCCCGTCTTCGATTGTGCCAGCCCCTGCGGCAAGATCGGCAAGCGCTTCCTCTCGGTCGAGAGCCACATCCGCATGATGGCGGCTGCGCAGCCTTTCATCTCGGGCGCGATCTCCAAGACCATCAACATGCCGAACGAGGCGACCGTCGAGGACTGCAAGTCGGCCTACATGCTTTCGTGGAAGCTCGCGCTGAAAGCGAACGCGCTTTATCGCGACGGCTCCAAGCTGTCGCAGCCGCTCAACGCCTCGCTCCTCTCCGACGATGACGAGGAGGCGGACGATCTGGTCGAGGAACTGGTCGCAGCACCCAGCGCCGCCCGCGCCGCTGCCGTGACGGAGAAGATCGTCGAGCGCATCGTGGAGCGCGTGGTGCGCGACCGCGAGCGGCTGCCCAACCGCCGCAAGGGCTACACGCAGAAGGCGACGGTCGGCGGGCACAAGGTCTATCTCCGCACCGGCGAGTTCGACGACGGCCGGCTCGGCGAGATATTCATCGACATGCACAAGGAAGGCGCCGCCTTCCGCGCGATGATGAACAATTTCGCCATCGCCATCTCGCTCGGCCTGCAATATGGCGTGCCGCTGGAGGAATATGTCGAGGCGTTCACGTTCGTGAAATTCGAGCCGGCCGGCATGGTCATCGGCAACGAGGCCATCAAGACCGCGACCTCGATCATCGACTACGTGTTCCGCGAGCTTGCGATCTCCTATCTCGGCCGCAACGACCTCGCCCATGTCGACCCGTCGGAAATCTCCAACACCTCGCTCGGGCGCGGCATGTCGGAAGGCAGGCTGCCGGTGTCGAAGGGCCTGACCCGCGGCCAGACCTTCAAGGTCGTGTCGGGCGGCGAGCCGAAGGGCTTTGCCGGGGGGTCGGGTCCCTCCGGGACCACCCCCACCCGCGCGGCGCCCACGGCCGTTTCCGGCTCCAACGTGCGTTCGCTGGCCGCCGGCACCGCGACGGTGACGGCGCTGAAGCCCACCATCTCCGCGCTCGCCGAGGAAGCCACCGCCTTCAAGCGCGACTACGAGGAGAAGGCCCGCGAGGCGGAAGAAGCCGAGCAGGCGGAGGCGTCGGCCGAACTCTTCACCCATGACGCGGCGAAGGAAGCCGCCGAAGCCAAGGCGGTCGCTGCCAATCGCCGCCAGAAGGCGATCATGCAAGGCTACACCGGCAACATGTGCTCGGAGTGCCAGAATTTCACGATGGTGCGCAACGGCACCTGCGAGAAGTGCGACACGTGCGGGGCGACGAGCGGGTGTAGCTGAGTGGCATGTCGTGATTACAATTAGCCAATGAAGAGGACTTTTATTGATGGCCTAGCACTAGGGGTGTTTATAACACTTCTAGTGCTTTTCAGCCTAGCAATTACATTTAATCTTCATATTTTTGGTAATAATTCTGACAACTATATTCAGACGATTTTGACGTCTTTGGCTGCAATCGGTGCTGCATACCTCGCGTTGCAAGGAATTCAAAATCAGATACAACAAAATTTTGAAATTGAAGATAAAAGGCGCCGCAATAGTTTACTAGCTGCGCGAGCGAGTCTTCCCCTCACGTTGTCAGCGCTTGTAAGGATTTCTAGAAGCGTCTTGCGTGCAATAATGGATGGACAATCATTATCTCCAAAAGAGCTGGTTGATTCAATCGAAGACCCGCATGTGCTTGCGAGCCTCACGAGATGCATCGAGTTCGCGGATGGTGAAACTGGGGAACGACTGTCTCAGATCATGCGCTATATCCAGCTAGTGCGCGCTAGATTTGATCAAAAATACTTCATTGGAATATATCTTAAAAACGAAACCAGCTGGAATATTGTGAATCACAATAGGACGTCATACATAATAGATTGGACGATATTGATTGCTTTGTGCAATTGTACATTTCGATTTGCTCGTGGTTCGGAACCAACGGTTCAAAATTCTTTAGAGCTGAATGATGTTATAAACGCTATAAACACGTCTGGCGTATTTTTGGAAGAATACCCTTTGTTGGAACAAGTCATTCAAGAGCGCTCGGCGTCAGGAAGGCTTGAACGCGATTTCAGCAAGCCCTGACGACCACAGGGAATTCTTCCTTTAGAACGATCGAGAAGCAAATTGGACGATACGCGAAGACGGGTAGACCAGACCATCCGCCGCCTTCCCCTGCGGAGAAGGCGGCCAAGTGAAGCGAGATCAGATGAGGCGCATTTCATCGCTAAGGCTGTAAACTTGCATCCTGCGTATAGGTGATGATTGTATCACAGACGCCGTTGATGTCCTTCAATACATCGTCGTTCCAGAAGCGCAGGACACGAAAGCCGCGGCGTTTCAGTTCCATGTCGCGTACGTCGTCGTGGCGTGATTCCGCTTACTGGCTGTCGTCGATCTCGACAACCAATCCGACATCGAGACAGGCGAAGTCGGCGATGTAGGGGCCGATTGGAACCTGCCTGCGAAACTTGATCCGGTCGAGTCGGCGACTGCGCAGTTCGCGCCAGAGTCTGTCCTCGGCCTCCGTCATATCGCGACGTAGCCGGCGAGCGAATTGGCGTTTGGCGGACGGGATGTTTTGATGCGGCATTGGCTACTACTAGCGCAAATGTCTCGTCGGAATACCCCTCGTCCGTCTCGGCGGTCACCCCTCACCAAGTTCGCCCTGCGGTTCGGCTCCGCCTCACCGGGGGCTCCCTATCCTCTCCCACAAGGGGCGAGGAAGAGGATCACTTCACGCTCTTTGCTAACCTTCAACAGTCGCGGGTTTGCAAGAGCGGCGATGCCGGGCTCCCCCTTCGCCCCTTGTGGGAGAAGGTGGGTCGGCGCGAAAGCGCCGAGACGGATGAGGGGTGTCGGGCCGAGCAGGGCGTGAATAGATCTGGACGAGAGAGCCCTTCACGCCGCCGCCATCGCTTCCCTCCTTGGAAACGGACGGAAGGTCATGGCGATCAGGAAGGCGGCCAGACCCATGCCCCAGGAGGCGATGTAGAGATAGGCGTAGCTATCGAAGTGGTCATAGAGCAGCCCGCCGACGAGCGGCCCGAGCGACATGCCGAGGCTGCCGGCCATCGCGGTGCCACCGATGATCGTGCCCATCATGCGAAGCGGAAAATTCTCGCGCACGATCACCGCATAGAGCGGCATGACACCGGCATAGATGAAGCCGACCACCGCCGCGACGCTATAGAACTCGCCGAGTTGGCTGGCGAATACATAGCAGAGCACGCCGAAGGCCTGCGCCAGAAGCCCGAGCACCAGCACGCGCTGCGCGCCGAAACGGTCGCCCATGACGCCGAAGGCGATGCGGCCGAACATGCCGGCAAAACCCTCGACGCTGTAGATCGAGACGGCGGCGACCATCGGGATGCCACAGGTGATCGCGTAGCTGACCGTGTGGAAGATCGGCCCGGAATGCGTGGCGCAGCAGAAGAAATTGGCCGCGAGCAGCACCATGAATTGCGGCGAGCGCACCGCTTGGCCGACCGTCATGTCCGGCTGCGGGTCGTCCCCGACAAAGGTGCCCGCCCCTGCCTCGAGCTGCGGCGGCCGGCGCACCAGAAGCGCGGTCGGGATCATGATCACCGCCGCGACGCAGGCGATGATGAGCATCGAGGCACGCCAGTCATGCATGGTCAAAAGCCATGCGGCGAAGGGCGACATGGTCATCGGCGCCATGCCCATGCCGGCCGAGACCAGCGACAAGGCGAGGCTGCGCTGCGTCTCGAACCAGCCGGTGACAGACGCCATCATCGGAATGAGCACGGCGGCGGTCGCGCCGCCAACCACGAGGCCGAAAAGAAGCTGGAAGGCGATCAGCGAAGTGGCCTGGCTGGCGAGCGCGAGGCTTGCGGCCAGAACGACGGAGCCCGTCAGCACAACGACGCGCGGGCCGAAACGGTCGGAAAGATTGCCCCCGATCATGGCGGCGAAGGCCATCGCCAGGAAGCCGATCGTCATGGCGGTAGAAATGCCGGTGACCGACCAGCCGGTCTCCTTCGCCATCGTCAGCAGGAAAACGGGAAGTGAAAACATCGACCCGATGGCGACGCAGCCAAGCAAGCCGCCCGCCGCGACGATCACCCAACGATAGGAAGACTGAACCATGGCCCTTCTCCGGATTGCCGTTCATGCCGTCTCACGTCCAAGGACGCGAAGGCCAAGGCAATGCCGACAATCCGGATACGGCCGATGCAGAATTTTTTTGTGAGCGCTCGCAGCGCCCTATTCGGCCGCGATCTTGTCCTGCGTCTTCGTGTCGAAATCGGAGGCGTCGTGGCGTTCGTGAAGCTGGCCGGCCGGGTTGCCCGAGGTACGGTTGACCATGCGGCCGCGCTTTACGGCCGGCCGCACGTAGATCTGGTCGGCCCAGCGCAGCACGTTCTTGTATTCATGCGCCGACAGGAACTCCGCCGCTCCCTCGCCATAGTTGAAGCCCTTCACCATGCCGCCATACCAGGGCCAGATGGCCATATCGGCGATAGTGTATTCGCTGCCGGCCATATATTCGTGATCGGCCAGATGCCGATCGAGCACGTCGAGCTGGCGCTTGGTCTCCATCGCATAGCGATCGATCGCATATTCGATCTTCACCGGCGCGTAGGCGAAGAAATGGCCGAAGCCGCCGCCGAGGAAAGGCGCCGAGCCCATCTGCCAGAAGAGCCAGGAAAGCGTCTCCGCGCGCGCCGGCTGCTTTGTCGGCAGGAAGGCACCGAATTTCTCGGCGAGATGCATCAGGATGGCGCCCGATTCGAAGACCCGGATCGGCTCCTTGCCGCTACGGTCCATCAGCGCCGGAATCTTGGAGTTCGGATTGACCTCCACGAAGCCCGAGCCGAACTGGTCGCCCTGGCCGATCCGGATCAGCCAAGCGTCATACTCGGCGCCCTTGTGCCCGGCCGCCAGAAGCTCCTCGAACATGATCGTGACCTTCTGGCCGTTCGGGGTAGCCAGCGAGTAGAGCTGGAAGGGATGCTTGCCGACTGGCAGTTCCTTGTCATGCGTGGGGCCGGCGATCGGCCGGTTGATGCTGGCGAACTCGCCTCCATTCGGCTTGTTCCAGGTCCAGATCTTCGGCGGCGTATATTCGGTGGAATCGGTCATGTCTTGGGTTCCGGCTGCTTGCCTTGTTCAATAAACGTAGAACATGGTGCATCGAAGCCGCGACGGCAACATATGAGTTGTCACGAACGGATATGCCACGAGCATTCCGTTCCCGATCCGCCCATGTCGGACGAACGATGTTCCGCTTTTCAGGCAATCGAGAGGCTGGATCGTGCCTGGTACCGTTCAATCGGCGTCCGCGATCATCCGTCGGCCGCCGAGCCACGCCCACCAGTCGTTCTCGTCGCCATTGAAGACGTTGAGGTCTATCTGGCCCGTGACGCCCTGCGACAGGCCGGAGCCGGAATATTGCCAGAACAGCCAGTTCCGCCCCGGATAGACCTTGCCCGGATGCTGGGCCGTCGATCGCAGCCAGAACGGGTAGTCGAGAAAGACGCCCTGAAGATTGTCGGCATAGAAATCGGGCGTGGTGTAGATGATCGGCCGCTGGCCGTAATGCCGCTCCAGCCGATCCATGAAGACCTGCATCTTCTCCAGCACCACGGCGCGCGACGGCCGCCGCTTGCAGCTCGACTGGTGGTTCCACTCGACATCGATCACCGGCGGCAGCGCACCCTTCACCTTCGGCACGTTGCGGATGAACCAGTCCGCCTGCTCGCTCGCGACCCTGCACCAGTAGAAGAAATGATAGGCGCCGCGCTTGAGACCCACCTCGTCCGCGCCCTGCCAGTTCTTCATGAACATCGGATCGAGATGGTCGCCGCCGTCCGTCGCCTTGATATAGACAAAATTGGCGCCGTGCCGCTGCAGCTTGGCCCAATCGATGTTGCCCTGCCAGCGCGAAACGTCGACACCGTGCACGTTGAGCTTGCGCGGCGAATGGCGGCCGAAATCGACCGGATCGGCATCACGGAAGCCGTTGGCGTAGATAACGCCGCGCCTTGCGTGGTCCGGCCGAGACCGGGGCATCGGCGGCGCCACCTCGTCGATCGCTACAAGCGGCTCGGGTTTCTTCGGTTCATCGACCACCGCCAGTCCCGTGCTCGAACCTACGGAAGCCGGCGGCACGACTGCGCTCGCTGGCCTGGCGATCGAACCCGTCTTCTCGTGCGACGGCACAGGCAATTGCAGCGCATCCACCGCGGAGGTGGACGAGCAGCCGGCTGGCAGCATCAGGACGAGACAAAGAAAGGCGAGGCTCAGCGGGCGCATTGCAACCTGTACGCAATACCAGACAGACTACGCGCGACGGCGCGTTACGGCATACAGGCCGGAACCCTAAGGGCGAAGTACCAACAAAGTTTGAATCGAAATATTAGGAATTCAGCGCCAGCCGAATCACGATGCGCGCCCAACGGCGTTTGGCGACAGGTCGTCGCCCGTCACCAACTGACCAGCGGGCGGAAGTTCAGGTTTTTGAGGGGACGCATATTCCTGCGGGCGGATTTGCTGGCCCGCGATCAGATGCAGCACATGCCTTGCCCGCAGGGCGAAGAGGCAATCACTTGGAACGTCGGCAGTCCGGCTTCTTCTTCATCGCTTTCATTCTGCCCGGCGGCGAAGAGGCCACGTACCTCTTCCGCCTCAACCCCGTCGCTTGCCATGACGAGGCGGATGATTGGGTCGTTCAACAGTTCTTCCAGCGCTTCCCTAGCCTTGTCCATGTCGCTTTCTCCTTGCCGCCTTCCCTTTCAGATAAGAATGCGATCGCGGCTTGCCAATGATGCGGACGCGTCGAAAACTTGGCGGAAGCGGGAAATGTTCGGGGCGGCGGTCGGCTGTGCGCCACATTCCTTAACGGAATCGCGACCGACAAACGCAAAAATCGGTGGAAGCACCCTCCTTGACTGCATTTCGGCTTGAATATCTTCATGCAAACCGCTGAAATGGTGTACGAATCGTAGGGGTGCTAAGGATAGCAGCGATGGAAAAGAGCCCCGACGCCTTCCGGACCATAAGCGAGGTCGCGGAAGAACTCGACCTGCCCCAGCATGTGCTCCGCTTCTGGGAAACGCGCTTCAGCCAGATCAAGCCGATGAAGCGCGGTGGCGGTCGCCGATATTACCGGCCGCAGGATGTCGAACTGATCAAAGGCATCCGTCATATGCTCTATGACCAGGGCTATACGATCAAGGGCGTGCAGAAACTGCTCCGCGACAATGGCAATCAGTTCCTCGTCGCGGTCGGCAGTGGCGATCTTGCGGCGATCGAAGCAATCGCGCAGCGCCGCCAGACTTCCGGGCCAGCGCTGGTGGCCGCGACCGCCTCCGCCCAGGGCGACGACGAGATGCTCGTCGGCGAATCGAGAGTAAAACCCAGCCGGCGCTTCTTCGGGCTCGGCCGACCGGACGATGACGGCCCCGTGCAGGCCGACAGCGGCAAGCTTTCGCGCGACAACCGCGCGCTCCTGCAGGAAGCGTTGTTCGACCTTCTGGAGTGCAAGCGGCTTCTGGATCAGGTCCGATAGCTGGTCAGAGCGGCGGCAGATCGCCTCTTTCCCATGCGGCGCTGATCTCGGCGGTGCGAGCAGCGAAATGCCCGGCTTCGATAGCATCGCGGATGTCCTGCATCAGCGACTGGTAATAGGCGACGTTGTTCCAGGAGAGCAGCATCGCGCCGAGCGCCTCGCCCGACTTGACCAGATGATGCAGATAGGCGCGGCTGTAGCCGCGGCTTGCCGGGCAGTCGCTCTCCTCGTCGAGCGGGCGTGGATCGTCGGCGTGGCGCGCATTCTTGAGATTGACCTTGCCACGCCTTGTATAGGCAAGCCCGTGCCTGCCAGCCCGCGTCGGCATAACGCAATCGAACATGTCGATGCCGCGACTCACGGATTTGAGGATATCGTCGGGCGTTCCCACTCCCATCAGGTAGCGCGGCTTATCCGCGGGCAGCACAGGATCGATCACGTCGAGCATGTCGAGCATCACCGCCTGTGGCTCGCCGACTGCCAACCCGCCGACCGAATACCCCTTCAGATCAAGCGCCGCCAGCGCCGACGCTGAGCGTTCACGAAGGCGGGCAACATCCCCGCCCTGGACGATGCCGAACATGGCCTTGCCCGGCTGGTCGCCGAACGCCGTCTTACAGCGCTCGGCCCAGCGCAGCGACATTTCCATAGCGCGCTCGATGTCGACATCCTCCGCTGGCAGGCGCACGCACTCGTCAAGCTGCATCTGGATGTCAGAATCGAGCAGGCCCTGGATTTCGATCGATCGTTCCGGCGTCATCTCGTAGGGCACGCCATCGATGTGTGAGCGGAAGACGACGCCGTTTTCTGTAAGCTTGCGAAGCTTGGCCAGCGACATGACCTGAAAGCCGCCGGAATCGGTCAGGATCGGATAAGGCCACCGGCCGAATTCATGCAGGCCGCCGAGTCGGGCAACGCGCTCGGCACCGGGCCGCAGCATCAGATGATAGGTGTTGCCGAGGATGATATCGGCGCCGGTCGCACGGACATCGTCCATGAACATCGCCTTGACCGTGCCGCCAGTGCCGACCGGCATGAAAGCCGGCGTGCGCACTGTGCCGCGCGACATGGTGATCTCACCGCGCCGGGCCCGGCCGTCTGTGGTGAGGAGGCGGAAGGAAAATTCGGCCTTTGTCGGATGCGTCATCTCAGGCGCGCGCAATTCCGCTTTCATGGCGTCTCTGCCCGAAACAGCACACTGGCATCGCCGTAGGAATAGAAGCGGTAGCCATTGTCTATCGCATGCGCGTAGGCACGCTTCATGGTCTCAGCCCCCGCGAAAGCGGAGACCAGCATGAACAGTGTCGAACGCGGCAGATGGAAATTCGTCATCAACACATCCACGAATTTGAAGCGATAGCCCGGCGTGATGAAGATGTCGGTCGCGCCCGACCAAGCAGACAGTTCTCCATCATCCCCGGCCGCGCTCTCCATAAGCCTGAGCGAGGTTGTGCCGACCGACACGATGCGGCCCCCCTTCGCCCGCACGGCATTCAGTGCGTGAGCGGTTTCGGCCGTGACATGGCCGATCTCCTCGTGCATGCGGTGATCGGCGGTATCGTCAGCCTTGACGGGCAGGAAGGTGCCGGCCCCGACATGCAACGTCACGAAATGGCGTTCGATGCCACGCGCATCGAGCGCCCGCATCAGTTCCGGCGTGAAATGCAGGCCGGCGGTCGGCGCGGCGACGGCGCCCTCCTCCCGCGCATAGATCGTCTGGTAGTCGGTACGGTCGCGCTCGTCCTCGGCGCGCTTCGAGGCAATGTAGGGCGGAAGCGGCACATGGCCGGCCGCATGGATCGCCTCATCGAGCAGCGGACCGGAAAGATCGAAAGCGAGTAGCGCCTCGCCGGCCTCGCCTTTCTCGGCGACCGTCGCATCCAGCGTGCCGAGGAAGCAGGCTTCGCCGGAATGGCCGAAGCGAATGCGGTCGCCTGTCTGAAGCCGCTTCGCCGGGCGCACGAACGCCTTCCAGCGGTCGGGGCCGGCGCGCATATGCAGCGTAGCATCGATATGGGCGACGGCGCCATCGCGCTCACGCGTTCCCGCAAGCTGGGCGGGGATGACCTTGGTATCGTTGAAGACCAGCGCATCGCCCGGTCGGAGCAGACCCGGAAGCTCGTGGACGATGCGGTCCTCAGGTCCGTGCGGAGGCCGCACGACAAGCAGCTTAGCCGTGTCACGCGGGACAGCCGGGCGAAGCGCAATAAGCTCTTCCGGCAGGTCGAAATCGAACAGGTCTACTTTCATACGGGCGGCAATAGCGCCATTTCCCGCGAACCGCCACGGCGAATTGCCACAGCGGCCGTCGATCCTGTCACAGGCTGGGAAATGCGGCGAGGCTATGCCGCGTCGGCGGCGACCTTCATCGACACGATCTTGTCGGGATCCTGCACAGGTTCGCCGCGCTTGATCTTGTCGACATTCTCCATGCCTTCGATCACCTGTCCCCACACCGAGTACTGCCGGTTCAGGAAGCTCGCATCACCGAAACAGATGAAGAACTGCGAATTGGCGGAATTCGGGTTCTGCGCCCGCGCCATCGAGCAGGTGCCGCGGCCATGGTTGGCGTTGGAAAACTCGGCCTTCAAATCCGCCTTGTCGGAACCGCCCATACCTGCCCGGCCCGGATTGAAGGAGGAGCCACCGCTCTTGCCATACTGCACGTCGCCCGTCTGCGCCATGAAGCCGTCGATGACGCGATGGAAGACGACGCCGTCATAGGCGCCTTCGCGCGTCAGTTCCTTGATGCGCGCGACATGGCCGGGCGCCAGATCGGGAAAGAGCTCGATGACCACGCTGCCCTTGGTCGTCTCCATCAGGATCGTGTTTTCAGGGTCTTTGATTTCAGCCACGGGGCCTTCCTTTCGTTTCTCTATTTCGCCGCATCCGACGCGATGCGGACCTTGACCATGCTGTCGGGATCGGCAACTGCGCCGTTCTGGGCCGGGTCACCCTTCTTGATCGTGTCGACTAATTCCATGCCGCTCTCGACATTGCCGATGACGGTATAGTCGCGCTCGAGCGAAGGCGCGGGCGCGAACATGATGAAGAATTGCGAATTGGCGGAGTTCGGATTCTGCGATCGGGCCATGCCGACCGTCCCGCGCACATAGGGCTCCTTGGAGAATTCCGCCGGAAGATCGGGAAGGTCCGAGCTGCCGGTGCCGACGAGCTGGGCGTTGTAGCCCTTCTTGGTGTTTCCGTATTTCACGTCACCCGTCTGCGCCATGAAGCCGGCGATGACACGGTGGAAGGCGACATGGTCGTAAGCCCCTTCCCGCACCAGCTTCTTGATCTGGGCGACGTGCTTGGGCGCAAGGTCGGGTCTTAGCGCAATTGTCACATCGCCGTTCTTCAGCGTGATGATCATTGTATTGTCCGGGTCGGCCGCAAAGGCGGGTGCGGCCAGCGAAACGGCACCGATCAACGCGGTGGCGAACAGGGCACGCCGGGTAAACTGCATGGAATTCTCCTGAAGATGCTGACGACCGGTCCGGGCTATTTA